>Ga0335085_10001269_pt1 | contig 56088 bp, 53 predicted proteins | sample Lox_Sample_45_FD_206712 | JGI IMG/M metagenome (GOLD analysis project Ga0335085, IMG submission 206712) | Soil microbial communities from Loxahatchee National Wildlife Refuge, Florida, United States - Lox_Sample_4.5 | ecosystem: Environmental > Terrestrial > Soil > Wetlands | place: USA... | reverse complement strand
GAACTTCAGCAGCGTCGAGTAGTGCGGCGCCACCGGATGCACGAAGGCGAAGGAGACGTTGGCATGACAGTCGTAGTTCCCGGGCTCGGATTCCACCGAGAACTCGAGGATGCCGCCGCGCTTGGGCTTGGGCTGCGTCTCCGCGGCATCGGCGGCAATCGTCCAGGACGCCGCGAGGGCGACGCCCGCAAGGAGCAAAGTCGAGCGTACCAGCGGCATCATCGGGTCTTGCCCTCCTGCCAGCGCTTGAATTGACCGAAGAGATCTTCCTTCTGCTGCGCCGTGAGAGTGCCGCCGCTCGCGCGCGTGCGCTCGTCGAGGAACTTCGCGAAGATCTCGCGGAGCTGCTGATCCGACACGGTCGCCGGGGCGGGGGCGCCGCCGTTTCTGCGGATCCACGCCTCCGCAGGCGCGTAGCGGCGCCAGTTCGGCAGCTCGGTCGCGAGGTTGACCTCGTTCCACTTGGGATGATGCCCGGGCTCCAGCAGCTTCGGATACTGCGTGAAGAAGGCGTCGACGAAATTTGCGACGTTGCGGTTGCGCTCGGATTCGGGGGCGAGGTTGGCCGCGACGAGCACGGCGCCCACGGCGACGGTGTCGACGGGCGCGCTGCCGGAGACGAGGTCCGGATAGTCCTCGGCGGTGAAGCGCGCGGGGACGTAGCTCTGGGCCATCTCGGGCTTGAGCGGGACCGGCACGAGATGGAGGCCGTCCTGCGGGCGCACCATCGCGAAGAGCGGCGCGGGCTTCGCCGCGACATAGGCGAGCGCCGCGATCTCACCGGACCTGAGCTTGTCGAAGGCGACCGGCAGCGGATAGGAGGTGACCTGCGCCTTCACCTTGCCCGCGGCGAGGATCTTGGCGCCGGTGAAGGCGGTGCCGTCGCCGGGAACGCCGAGATTGACCTTCTTCCCCGCGAGATCCGCGAGGGTCCTCACCTCCGGTCGCGCCAGAAGGTGGAACTCCTCGTTGTAGAGCTTCGCGATGTAGGTGACGTACTCGATGCCGGGCGGGCGTTTCTCGGCCCTCGCGTTCTCCATCACGTCCCATTGCACGATCGCGACGTCGATGCCGCGGAGCACCTTGAGGTCGAAGAGGTTCTGCAGCGAGCCCTTGCCGATCATCGGCACGATGCGCCGCGTCGCGCCGTCGTCGAGCAGGTCCGCGAGGTCCTCGGCCATGCGGGCGTCGGTGCCGAAGGTGCTGCTGGTGGCGATCTCGACGAGGCCGCGATTGGCGCGCTCGACGATCGTATCCGCTCCGGCCGGAAGCGCCGCCAGGGTAAGCGCCGCCGCGCCGAGCGAGATCCAGGAAATCCGCGCTGTCATGTTCTGCTCCGCTCCTGGGCGGCGTGCCGCCCCTTTGCCCTTAAAGCCCCTGCTTTTCCGCTCAGCCCGGCGGCTTTCCCTCCAATCGCCGCAGGCGGATTTCCGCCTGCCGGTCGCCGAGCGCGATCGCCTTGCGGTACCACTCCGCCGCCGCGTGGGTATCGCCGCGCACGCCGCGAACGCGCGCGACTTCCAGGAAGAGCGGATCGTAGGTCTGCCCGACCGCCGTCGCGGCGGGCCCGCTGCCGAGCTCGGCCGCGCGCTGATAGAAGAGCCGCGCCGAGACCACGTCGCCGGTGCCGAGGAGCTCGTCGCCGCGCGCGACCAGCCTCGCGATCTCCTGCGGATCGGCCGGCGGCGGGCTCACGGCGGGCGCGGCAGGAAGGGGCTGGGGCGCAGGCGCGACTGCCGTGAGCTCAGCAGGCGCGGACGGCGCGGGCTCCGGGGTCGGGACGGCGACGGCTGCAGGGGCGGGCGCAGGCGGAGGCTCGGGTGCGGCAACCGCCGGCGGCGCGGGCGCCGGCATCGGCGTCTCGGCGCGCGGCTGCGGCAATGACGCGGCGAGCCCCGTCGCCGCAGGAGGCGACGCAGAGGCCGGGCCGGACGTGCCGGGCTCGAGCCGCGAGAGCACGAAGAGGCCCGTCGAGACCACGAGCGCAAGACAGCCGAAGACCGCCACGAGATTGACGCGCCTCGGGCGCGGAGCGCTCGGCGCGGCGGCCGGCTGCGCTTCCTTGTCGAACGTCCACTGCGCGGGCCGGAAGGTCTCCGCGGTCGCGGCGCCCTTGCTGTAGAGGACGGAGGCGGCGGATTCGGCGCGGCGCTCCGAGAAGGGAATCACCGCGGAGCTCCGCGGCGGCGCGATGACCTCGCGCTTCGCCGGCGCAGCCTCGCCGCGCTGGGCGAGGAGACCCGATAGCAGTTGTGATCGCTTTTCGGCGCTCGACATCTCTTGCTCGCAAGACGTTGGCAGGCGAATTGCGCACGCAATCCAGCCTCCAACGCGCATCTATCGCACGGAGAGCCCGAGAGCCTGAAGACAATTTAGAGGGGAGTTTAGAGATAACCCTCGAAAATGCCGCGGAGGGCCTCAGCCCGCCTCGGCCTCGGCCGCGCGCTGCGCGCGCTTCCTCGCGTTCGGATCGAGGAGGCGCTTGCGCAGGCGGACCGACTTCGGCGTCACCTCCACGAGCTCGTCGTCGGCGATGTAGGCGATCGCCTGCTCGAGCGTCATCTGGATCGGCGGCGTCAGACGCACCGCCTCGTCCTTCGCGGTGGTGCGGATGTTGGTGAGCTGCTTTCCCTTGATCGGATTCACTTCGAGGTCGTTGTCGCGGGTGTGCTGGCCGATGATCATGCCCTCGTAGACCTGCGTACCCGGCGTGATGAACATCGGGCCGCGATCCTCGAGGTTCCAGAGCGCGTAGGCGACGGCGGCGCCGTCGGAGGTCGAGATCAGCACGCCCGTGCGCCGTCCCTCGACCGGGCCTTTATAGGGCGCATAGCCGTGGAAGAGCCGGCTCATGATGCCGGTGCCGCGGGTGTCGGTCAGGAACTCGCCCTGATAGCCTATGAGGCCGCGGGTCGGCGCCAGGAAGGAGAGCCGCACCTTGCCGCCGCCCGAGGGACGCATGTCCCGGAGCTCGCCCTTGCGGCGGGAGATCTTGTCGACGACGACGCCGGAATACTCCTCGTCGACGTCGACCAGCACCTCCTCGATGGGCTCGAGGCGCTGCCCCGTCTCGGGATCGCTCTTGAAGAGGACGCGCGGGCGCGAGATCGAGAGCTCGAAGCCCTCGCGCCGCATGGTCTCGATGAGGACGCCGAGCTGGAGCTCGCCGCGCCCGGCGACCTCGACCGCGTCCTTCTCCTCGCTCTCGCGCACGCGGATCGCGACGTTGCCCTCGGCCTCGCGGCGGAGCCGCTCGACGATGAGGCGCGAGGTGACCTTGCCGCCCTCTTTCCCCGCGAGCGGGCTGTCGTTGACGGAGAAGGTCATGGCGAGGGTCGGCGGATCGACCGGCGTCGCCCTGAGCGGCTTCTCGACCTCGGGGGCGCAGATGGTGTCGGCGACGGTGGTCTCGGTGAGGCCAGCGATCGCGACGATGTCGCCGGCCTCCGCCTCCTCAACCGGCTGGCGCTCGAGGCCGCGGAAGGCGAGGAGCTTGGTGAGCCGCGCCTCCTCGATGACCCGGCCGTCGATGCCGAGAGCCTTCAAGGGCATGTTGACGCGGGCGACGCCGCTCTCGATGCGCCCCGTGAGCACGCGGCCGAGATAGGGATCGCGCTCCAGGATGGTCGCGAGGAGCGCGAAGGGCGCACCCGGATCGGCCTTGGGCGGCGCGACGTGGCGGAGGATGAGCTCGAAGAGCGGGGTCAGATTGTCACGCGGGCCTTCCGGCGCCTCGGCCGCCCAGCCATTTCGGCCCGAGGCGTAGAGGGTCGGGAAATCGAGCTGCTCGTCGCTCGCGCCGAGCGCGGCGAAGAGGTCGAAGACCTCATTGTGGACCTCGTAGGGCCGCGCATCCGGCCGGTCCGTCTTGTTGACGACGACGATGGGCTTGAGGCCGCGCGCGAGCGCCTTCGAGACCACGAATTTGGTCTGCGGCATCGGCCCCTCGGCGGCGTCGACGAGCACGAGGCAGCCGTCGACCATGCTGAGGATGCGCTCGACCTCACCGCCGAAATCGGCGTGGCCCGGCGTGTCCACGATGTTGATGCGCGTTCCCTGCCACTGCACGGAGGTGCATTTGGCGAGGATGGTGATCCCGCGCTCGCGCTCGAGGTCGTTCGAATCGAGCGCGCGCTCCGCCACCTGCTGGTTCGCCCGGAAGGCGCCGCTTTGCCGCAGGAGCTGGTCGACGAGGGTGGTCTTGCCGTGGTCGACGTGCGCGATGATGGCGATGTTGCGGATATCCATGGGTGCCAGAAGATAAGGCGAATCCGTTAAGGGACGGCGACAGCCGCTGAGCGTTCGGCGGTAGATGGGGAGCCCTGCCCGCAAAGACAAGCCGCGGGAGGCGCAGGTCTCGCCCGCGGGCGGCGGTCTTATAGCGGGGAAAGCGCCGGGCGTCGATAGGCCGGGCCCTGTCAGCGCATCCGGTCGAGATCGAGGTGGCAGGCAATGGCGTGCGTCGCGGTGATCGGCCGCAACGGCGGCCGCGTCGTCTCGCAGATTGCGCCGATCTTCCGGGGGCAGCGGTCGCGAAAGGCGCACCCGGCCGAGGTGTTCCCTGGCACGGTGGCGCCGGCGGGCGAGCGGGCCGGCTCGGGAGCTTGCTCGGCGTCGATCCGCGGCACCGCGTTGAGTAGCATTCGCGTATAAGGGTGGTAAGGCGGCGCCAGCACCTCGGTGGCGCTGCCGGTCTCGCAGAGGCTGCCGCGATACATGACGGCAATGCGGTCGGAGAGCTGCGCCACAACGGCGAGATCGTGAGAAATGAAGAGATAGGCGAGCCCGAATGCATCGCGAAGGTCCGCCATGAGGTTGACGATCGCGGCCTGCACGGAAACGTCGAGCGCGGATACGGGCTCGTCGCAGACGATGAATCTGGGCCGGCTCGCGAGCGCGCGGGCGATGGCGACCCGCTGCTTCTCCCCGCCGCTGAGCTGATGCGGGTAGCGCGTGCGGTAGGCGGCGGGCAGGCGCACCATGTCCAGCAATTCGAGGACGCGCCGCCTCCGTCCCGCCGCAGGCAGCTTCTCGAACAGCACCAAGGGCCGCTCCAGAGCGGTCCCGATCGAGAGGCGCGGATTGAGCGAGGAGTCCGCGTTCTGGAACACGATCTGGGCGCTGCCCCGGAAGGCTCGCAGCGGGGCGCCTCTAAGCACCGCTACGTCGGCCCCGTCGAACTCGATCCTGCCGGAGCTGCGGCTCAGGAGCCGCAGGATCAACCGGCCCAAGGTGGATTTCCCGCTGCCGCTCTCTCCGACGAGGCCTAGGACTTCGCCGGTCATGAGCGAGAGGCTCACGTCGTCGACCGCGACCAGCCGGTGAGGCCTGTAGCTGACGACCGGACCCTTGCCGGAGAGATCGACGCGAAGTGCGCTGAGCCCGCGGCTCAATTGGAAGCTCTTGCGGAGGTCGACGATGCGGAACAGCGCTTGCCGCTCCGGGGTCGCGGCCGGCGGCGCCGCCGCGGCGGCCGGAAGCGGCCAATCCGGCACTTGGGCTTCCTTCCAGCATCGTGCTTGCCGGCGCTCGCCCAGGGGGTGCAGAGCCTGCGCCTCCTCCGAGCAGCGGGGCTCGGCGAAGGGGCAACGCGGCTCGAAGATGCAGCCGCGCCTCGGCGCCGATAGATCGGGAAGCTGTCCCGGGATCGACGGCAACCGCCCCCGGCGCGTCCCCGCCATGAGCGGCGGCATGGAGGCGATCAATCCCTTCGTATAAGGATGGCGCGGGCGCCGCAGCACAGCGGCCGCGGGCCCGCTCTCGAGAAGCTCGCCGGCGTAGAGCACGGCAAGGTCGTCGCAAACGGCGCGGACGACGCCGAGGTTGTGGCTGATGAAAAGGAGGCTGACCGCTTTCCTCCGGCGCAGCTCCTCCAGGATCTCCAATATCCTCGCCTCGACCGTGACGTCGAGCGCGGTCGTGGGCTCGTCGAGGATCAGCAGCGAGGGCTCGCAGGCGATCGCCGCCGCAATGAGCGCGCGCTGCCGCATTCCGCCGCTGAGCTGGTGCGGATATGCGGCGGCGATCTCGCGGGGATTGGCGATGTGCATGTCCGCGAGCAGCTCGCAGGCGCGGTCGAGCGCCGCACGCCGCGGGAGGCCCAGATGCCGGATCAGCGGCTCCGCAATGTGGTTTCCGATGCTCATCGCGGGGTTCAGCGCGGTGAAAGGATCCTGGAACACCGCCCCGATGCGCCGACCCAGCAGCTTCCGCCGCCCGCGATGATCGAGCTTGCCGAGGTCGCGGCCCTCGAAGACGATTTCCCCCTCGATCGCGCCTGCGGGGCCCAGAAGGTCGAGGACGGCGCCCGCGACCGTGCTCTTGCCGGAGCCGGATTCGCCGACGAGGCCGAGGGCCCGCCCTGCTTCGAGCGACAGCGACAAGCCGCGAACCGCCGTCAGCCATCCAGCCTCCCCCGCATAGGCGACGCTGAGCTCGCGAAGCTCCAGCAGCGGCGTCACCGTCGGCTCCGGACCGCGGGATCGAGGTGCTCGCGCAGCCCGTCGCCGACGAGGCTCACGGCGATGACGGTAAGGCTCATCGCGAGCCCCGGCGCGAGCGCCATCCAAGGCGCCTGGCTCGCAAAGTCCCGGGCGGTGGTGAGCATCAGGCCCCAATCCGCCGCCGGCGGCTGGACGCCGAAGCCGAGGAAGCTCAGCACCGCGCCGAGCAGGATCGCGAAGGCCACGCGCAGGCTCCCCTCGACGACGATGAAGGGCCAGAGATTCGGCAAGAGCTCCCGGAAGAGAATGTAGGCCGCATGCTCGCCGCGTGCCTGCGCGGCCAGGATGAACTCGCCGCTCATGAGATCGAGGGTGACGCTGCGCACGACGCGCGCCACGTGCGGCACGAACACGATGCCGATGGCGGCGGCAGTGAGCAGCGGGCTCGGCGGGAAGACCCCGAGGATCAGCAGCACGAACAGCAGCGAGGGAAAGGACATGACGATCTCCAATCCCCGCATCGTCAGCTCGTCGACCAAGCCCCGGCAGTAGCCGGCGGTGAGACCGAGCGGCACGCCCAGCAGGAGCGCGATCGCGGTCGCGACGAATCCCAGGAAGAGGGAGAGCCGCGAGCCCTGGAGGGTGCGGCTGAGGACGTCGCGTCCGTATTCGTCGGTGCCGGCCCAATAGGTAAGGCTGGGGGCCATCAGGCGATCGCGGACGTGCATTTCGTCGGAAGGGAAAGGAGCGATCCAATTCGCGGCGATCGCCGCGAGGACGATGGTCGCGAGGAGTCCTCCGGCGAGGAGCACGGAGGCGGGCGGGCGGCGCCGCGACCGCGTCGTGCGCCCGGCGTCAATCGAGGGATCGGCCATGGCGGATGCGCGGATTGAAGACGCCGTAGAGCAGATCGGCGGCGAGATTGGCGAGGCAGTAGATCACGGTCACTACCAGGATCACCGCCTCCATCAGCGGGAGGTCGTGCCGGGAGACGGCATAGATGAGAAGGCGGCCCACCCCGGGATAGGCGAAGACCGTCTCGACGGCGACGATTCCGCCGACGAGAAAGCCGAGATCCTGAGCCAGGACCGTGATGGTCGGCAGCATGGCATTGCGCAGTGCGTGCCGCAGGACCACCGCCGTCTCCGGGAGGCCGCGGGCGCGCGCGGCTTTCACGTAGTTGCTGCTCAAGGCCTCGAGCGTGCTCGAGCGCGTGAGGCGCGAGACGTGCGCCTGAAGGCCGAAGGTGAGGGTTGCGACCGGCAGCACCAGATGAGCGAGCCTCGCCCAGAGCGCCTCCTCGGGAGAGCCCGCGCCGGAGGTCGGGAGCCAATTCAGGTAGGAGCTGAAGACGAGGATGAAGACCAGACCCCAGAAGAACTCCGGCACCGACACCGCGACGTAGGTGAGGACGGAGGCAATGCGGTCGAAGGGGCGCCGGTAGCGCAGCGCCGTTGCCACTCCCATCCCGATCCCCACCAGCGACACCAGCGCGAGCGTCGGGAGCGCGATGAGGGCGGATCGCCCGAGCGCGGTCCAGAGGATCGGCGCGATCGGCTGCTCCAGGATGACGGATTGCCCGAAATCGCCGCGCAGGAGCCCCCCGGCCCATCTCAGATATTGCACGTGGAGCGGCAGATCGAGCCCGAGCTTCGCCTCGAGGGCCGCCCGCGTCTCCGGCGTCGAGTATTCCCCGAGGATGACTTCCGCGGTGTTCGCGGGCAGCACATGAGTAACGACGAAGACGAGCAGCGACATCATCACGACGATCGCGGCGATGTATCCCAGACGCTTCAGGACGTAGATCGTCATGGCACCGGGGACCGCCGGCTCGAAGGCGTCGGGTGTCTCCGCCGCAAGTCCCCCTCCCGAAAGAGGCGGGTCAGTTCGCGATCGTCACGTTCCGGAGATCGAGGGTTCTGAGCGGCGAGGATTGGAAGCCCTTCACCCTGTTGCTGACGCCGTCCGCGTGATTGAGGACGAAGACGACCGCTCCGGGCCCCTCGGTCGCGGCGATCTCCTGGAAGCGCGTGTAGAGTCTCTTCTGCTCCGCGACGTCGCCCGTCTGCCGTGCGGCCTCCAGAAGCTTGTCGACTTCCGCGTTCTTGAAGTGCCAGTTCTGCGTGTTCCAGGAGCCGGTGCTGTGATACCAGTCGAAGATCATGGTGTCCGGCGTCGTCCGCCCGAAGAAGTTATTGATCATGAAGGGGCGGGTCGAGGGACGGAACTGATCCTCCGGCACCGGATGAATCTCCACGGTCAGGTTCGCGAGCTTTGCGGTATCGCGGAGCGCGACCGCCATGCGCTCGAGGACGGGCTGCTGCGCGGGCATCCATAGCTGCACCGTGAGGCCATCGGGGAAGCCCGCTTCGGCCAGCAGCTTCTTCGCGGCCTCGGGATCCGCCGCTCCGATGGGGATCGCGCCGTCGTAGAAGGGATGAAACGGCGGGAGCGGCGAGATCGTGGGCGTGCCATGCCCGAAGAGCGCGATCTCCGCGATCTTCTTGCGGTCGACCAGCTTGAAGATCGCCTGGCGCACCTTGGGATTGTCGAGGGGCGCGATGCTCTCGTTCATGCCGAACATCGCCCAGGCCCCCGACGGCACCTCGCTTACGCGAGCGGTGCTGCTTCCCTTGAGCTTGTCTACGAATTCCGGCGGCAGACCCCAGACGATGTCGAGCTCGCCGCGCTCGAGCGCCGCCACCGCGGTGCTGTAATCCGGAATGATCTTGAAGACGATGCGGTCGAATTTGAACGCGGCGGCCCCGAAATAGTCCGGGTTCCGCACGAGCTCCATGCTGCCGTTGGGATCGTAGCTCACATACTTGTAGGGGCCGGTGCCGATCAGCTTGGTCGTGATCGTGTCGAACTGGTCGCGAGGCAGGATCGCGGCCTGGAAAGCCGCGGTGATTGCGGGCCAAGAGGAATAGGACGCCGACAGAGTGAACCGGACCGTATACTTGTCCACCGCCTCCGTCTTCTCCACGATCTTGAGGCTGCCGAGGATCACCGAGGCGTTGGCGGGATCGGCAAGACGCTTATAGGTCGCGACCACGTCCTCGGCATCGACCTCGCGTCCGCTGTGGAATTTCACGCCTTTGCGCAGGTGATAGGTCCAGGTCTTGAGGTCGGCCGAGGCTTCCCAGCTCTCGGCGAGATCCGGCACAACGTTGAGCTTGTCGTCGAAGGCGGTGAGCCGGTCGTAAACCAGCGAGGAATAATTGTACTCGAGCTGTCCCAAGCTGTGCTTCGCGGGATCGAGGCTCCGCACGGGCGTGTTCGCGGAAATCCTGAGCACGGTCTCGGCGCTCGCATCCGCGGCGCCGACGGCCAGCGCGAGAACGACCGCCATGGCAGCCAGCAACGGCCGCGCAACGAGCGTCCAGAGCCCCAACGATTTCTTCATGCCGCTCTCCCTGATGCGCGCCGTATTGAAAGCGAGGTCCGGCTATCCCCCTCGATCGACCCGACTGCGTCGAAATCCTCTTCTCCATATATACTCGTCTTGCAGCGGCCGAATGGCAATGATCGCCCGGCCCGCATGACCGTTCTCGCTGCGTTCGAGCGCGCGTCGCCGTGACCAGGAAGGAGCCGTCAGTGAAACCCAAAGTCTTCGTTGCACAACCCATCGCCGAGGCGGTGCTCGACGTTCTCCGCGAGGCGGCGGAGGTCAGCGTCTATCCCTATCTCGATCGCCAGATCACGCAGGACGAGCTCATGGCGAGCGCGCAGCGTCACGATTGGCTCTTTCTCGCGAGCGACAACATCGTGCCGGCGGCGCTCATCGATGCGAGCCCGCGGCTCAAGGGCATCGGCACCGTGTCGCGGCTCGGCCTGCACATCGATCTCGCGGCCGCGACCGCCCGCAAGTTGCCGGTGGTTTCCGCCGATCCCGCATTCATGTCCGCGGAGGGCGCGAGCCCGGCCGTGCGCGGCGGCGTCAGCCTCGCAACCGCGGACCTCACCGTGGCCATGCTCCTGAGCCTGGCCTATCGCCTCGTGGACGCCGATCGATATACGCGCGCGGGGCATTTCAAGCAGGAGCAGACCCTGGCCCTCATGGGGATCGGCTGTCCCGGGAAGACCGTGGGTCTCATTGGCATGGGCAAGGTCGCGCGCTACATGGTCCCGCGGCTCCGCGCTTTCGAGATGAGGGTCCTCTATACGAAGCGCAAGCGCCTCGCGCCCGAGGAGGAGAGCGCGCTCGGCCTCGACTGGGCCGCCGATCTCGGGGCGCTCCTCCGCGCGAGCGACTTCGTGTGCGTCGCCTGCGACTACAATCCCGATACGCACGCGCTCATCGGCGCGCGCGAGCTCGGATTGATGAAGCCGAGCGCCTACCTCATCAACACCGCGCGCGGCCGCATCGTCGACGAGCCCGCGCTGATCGAGGCGTTGCGGAGCGGAAGGATCGCGGGCGCGGCGCTCGACGTCTATTGGAACGAGCCGCCGGTGGTTTACGATCCCTGGGTTCCCGAGGAGCTCCGCAAGCTCGACAACGTGATCCTGGCGCCGCACAACGGCGGCGCCACCTGGGAGGTGCGCAGCTCGCGCGCGATCTCCGTCGCGCGGGGCATGCTCGCGACGATGAAGGGCGGCCGCGCGCCGGGATTGCTCAATCCGGAGATTTACGGCTGAGTCCCCGTCCCCTCTCCCGCCTGCGGCGGGAGAGGGACGCTCAGCCCACGATCTCCCGGAGCGCCTCCGGGAGCGTCGGATAGAGGAATTGGTAGCCGGTCGCTTCCGCCTGCCGCGGCAACACGCGCTGGCCGCCGACGAGCACCTCCTCGGTGAGGCCGCGGCCGAAGAGGAGACGGAGCGCGAGCGCGGGCACCGGCAGGAAGGCGGGGCGATGGAGGGCGCGGCCGAGCGCGCGGGCGAAGTCGGCGTTGCGGAGCGGCTCGGGAGCGGTGCCGTTCAAGGGACCCGAGACCGTCTCGACCGCGATCGCGTGCAGGATCAGGCCCACGATGTCGTCGAGGTGGATCCAGGACATCCACTGCCGCCCGCTACCTATGGGGCCGCCAAAGCCGAACTCGAAGGGAAGCAGCATGCGCGCGAGGACGCCGCCGCTCGAGCCCAGCACGAGCCCGATCCGGAGCTTGACGAGCCGGATGCCCAGCGCCTCCACAGGCTCCGCCGCCTGCTCCGTCGCGGCGCAGACCTCATGGGTGAAGGAGGGCCTGCCCTCGGCGCCCTCGACGAAGCTCACCTCCTCGTCGTTGCCGTAGAAGCCGATCGCGGAGGCCTGCACGAGGACGGCGGGCTTCCGGCGCGATTTCGAGACGAGGCGCACGACGGCCTCGGTGATGGCGATCCGGCTCTCGAGAAGTTTCCGCTTGCGCGCCTCGGTCCAGCGGCCGCCCGCGACGGGCTCGCCCGCGAGGTTCACGATCGCATCGAAGGGCGTGTCGCGGCCGAGGGTGTGGAGATTCTCGATGAGGGTGACGCGGCCCCGGAACTTCCGCCCGCGCCGGGCGTCGCGCGTGAGCACGGTGACGCGATGGCCCGCCTCCGCCAGCACCCCGGCGAGGCGCGTCCCGATGAAGCCGGTGCCGCCGGTGACGAGGATCGACTGCCGCCCCGGCAGCGTTGCCGCGAGGCAGGGCATGGGCTCCTCAGCGCGCCGTCGCAGCGCCCTGCTCCGCACGCCCTCGCGCGCGGTCGCAAGCAAAGCGCCCGCGCCGAGCGCGCTCGCGATCCAGGACCAGACGCCGTGATCGACGGGAAGGACGCCGGTCGGCTCCGCGGCCCAGGCGAGGAGCTGCGGCGCCAGCACCGTCAGCAGCACGCCGAAATTGACGGCGAGCAGCGTGTGCGTCACGCGCTCGCTCGGCGGCAGGTCGCGCGTCCGGTCCTCGACCACGAAATCGACGAGGGTGATCGCGACCTCCGTCGCCATCAGGAGCGCGAAGCCCACGGCGAAGGCGCCGTGCCATTCGCCCCAGGCGAAAGCGAGGAAGAGCGCGGCATAGATCAGATTGCGCACGGCGTGGATCGAGAGCTCGCGCGCGGAGCCCGGCCGCCAGGCGAGGCGCTCGGTGATCTCGTGGTGATAGAAGAGGTCGAAGGCGCCCATCGCGCCCTGGACGCTCATGAGCATGAGGATGCGGTCCATGGAGCGACCTCCATCTGCGAGCGGAAAACCCCGTCCTGAAAGAAGAGCTCGCCGAAGCGGGGATGCTCGACGGCGATGCGGAAGCGGAAGCGGCCGCAGCCCTCGTCGATGTGCGCGACGCGGAGCACGCCCGGCGTCAGCCAATCCGGCAGGCGCAGATGGAAGCGCCCGAGGCGCCAGAAATAGCCGGTGCTCTCGAAGTGGAGCGCGCCCTCGCGCGCGCTGAGGCGGAGCCACATGCCGATCCCTGCGCCCACGCGCTCGACGAGACCATGGCGCTCGCTCGCCTCCTTTACCGATTGGCAGGCGACGGGGTGCCGGCCGGGAAAGCGATAGAGACGATGCCAGACCACGCCCTTCCCGTCGGGCGCGAGGCGGAGCGTCACCGTCACGGGAACCTCGTCTCCGCGATGGGGGGCGAGCGGCGTCCCGATCACGCGGAAGAGCTGCGCCACGAGCCAGCCGATCCGCGAGCTCCGCACCACCTCCATCGCGCCGACGTAGCGGAGCGCCACACCCGCCGCGGGCTTCCAGGAAAAACGCTCGCGCACCGCCGGCACGAGGCTCCGCCATTGGGTCTCGCCCAGGAGGCGGCGGAAGCTCGGATCGGGTTGCAGCGCCCCTTTCGCGGGCCGCGTAGGCTCGGCCTCCGGCGGCGAAGGAAGGCGGAAGGCCTTCGGCATGAAACCCGCCCTCAACCTTGTCATCTTCGCCTCCTCCTTCCGAAAGTTCTGTTGAAACCGAAATCAATTCGCAAAAAAATTTCAGGCGGCGGCGCGGTGGCGGCGGCCGACGAAGCGGGCGACCTTGCCGCCCATCCTCATGAGCGCCACCAGCGTCGACTTCGGCAGCCGGCTCACCTGCACGTACCAGTCGCTTAGCGTCTCGATGAAGCCGAGCATGGCGGCGATGCGCTCCTTGATCTCCGCCGGCGTCTCCCTGTCCTCCTCGGCCTCGAGCATGCAATGCCGCAGCATCGTGAGCGTGGGATCGATCTCGCGGCGCTTGCGCTCCTCGACGATCGTAAGGAGGAGCTCCCAGAGATCCTTCCTCGATTCGAAATGGTCGCGCCGGTCGCCGAGCACGTGGGTCAGGCTCACGAGCCGCCAGCCCTGCAACTCCTTGAGGCTCGTGCTGACGTTGGAGCGCGCGAGCCCCAGCGTCTCCGCGATCTCCTCGGCGGTGATGGGCTCGGGCGAGAGGTAGAGGAGCGCGTGGATCTGCGCCACCGAGCGATTGACCCCCCAGCGCTGCCCCATCTCGCCCCAGTGCAGGACATAGCGCTCCATCATCGGAGTGAGGCGCATGCTGCCTCCAATTTCTGAACCTACAGAAATATCGGACCGGAGGAAGCGGGTGTCAAGCGCCATGCGGCCGCGGGGGCCGAGGCGAGGAGGCCGCCGCGGTTATCACAAATTTCCCATGAGTGCTTTCCTCGACGGCAAGCAAAGTGGCTTTACGCTCCTTGGTGCTGGCGAATTAATGCTGGCGAACCGGCATCGAAAAAAGCTCGAAAACGCTTACAATTGGAGGGTTCCAAGATGCGCAGCAGGAGCCGTGGTTTCCTCGCCATATTGCTCACGACGATGCTCGTCGCACCGGTCGTCGCCGCCGTGATCGATCTCGGCGCGAAATCGGCCCTCGCGAGCGGTGGTGGAGGGGGTGGCGGCAACGGCGGGGGCAACGGCGGTGGAAATGGGGGCGGTAACGGCGGCGGTAACGGTGGCGGCAACGGTAACGGTGGCGGCAACGGTAATGGCGGCGGCAACGGGGCCGGGAATGGCGGCGGCAACGGCAACGGCGGCGGAAATGGAAACGGCAACGGCGGTGTCGGCGCCGACGGCGTCGGGAACGGCGGTGGCATCGGGCATGGAGCCGCGGGCAATCATGGCGGGCCCGGCAACACCGGTGCCAATGGTGTCGCCAATGGACATTCAGGCGCGCACGGTCACGGCTCCGCGGCCTTCGGCGGAGCTACCGCCTCGCATGGCGCCACCGCAGCCATGCTTGGCGCGCTGAATGCGGCGCACGCCTCGCCGACGGCCCTTGCGCACGCCGCTCCGAACTCGGAGGTGGGTCGCATCGCAGCTTATGCCGCCGCGGTCAACGCGCTCAATTCCGCGAATAGCGCGCTGAGCACGGCGAATGCAAATCTGGCGGCCGCACAGGCCAGTCTCGCCACCGCCGAAACTGCATTGGCGCAGGCGCAGGCCGCGCTTGCCGCGGCGACCACTCCCGGCGCGATCGCGGCTGCGACGGCGCAGGTTGCGGCGGCAACCGCACAGGTTGCGTCGGCACAGAATGCGGTGAACTCTGCCGAGGCGGCAGTGGCGTCGGCACAATCGGCGCAGACCGCAGCTCAAGCCCAGGCGGCACAGGCACTTGCATCGGCCGCGAACAAGGGCATCACCGCCACGAGCGTCAACTCGGTCGACGCGTTGCTGGGGCTGAGCCTCAGCGCGCCGACCACGGCGGATACGCTTGCTGCGCAGGCCGCGGCATTGCAAACCGGCCATTGACCGCAAGCATGACCCTGTCGCGGCTGCGGTCGCGGCGCAACCGCGGCCGCATCGCTACGATGGAGTCGTGCGCGAGCGGCATCGGCGTCCTCGCGCTCCTCCTTGTTCTCTGCGCTTGCTCACCCTTCTCCGGCGACGGCACTGCGACGCCGGATGCCTTCGCGAAATCCGATCCGGTCGAGAAACCTCCTCGCAATGCCGCAAACGAGCGCATCCTCAGTCTTCCGGCGCATCAGCAGGCGCGGGTGATGGGAACCGCGATCGGAAAATCCTGTGTCGGAAAGACCGCCTTTTTCATGGGTCTCGGCGATGAAGGCAGCGCCTTCTGGAGCGTGCGCTGTGCCAACGGACGGACATACGCGGTCGCGGTCGCCCCGGACGAGGACGGATCGACGACGTCGATGAGCTGCGCCTCGTTCACGGCGAAGACCCACGTGCAGTGCTTCAAGAAATTCTCGGACAAGCCCCTTTAGCGCCGCGATCGAGATTGCCTTCCGAAGGTCCAACTCGGTGCCGATCCGGACGTCCCCAGCGCGCAAGCCACTGTCCATGTCTCCGCAAGGGCAGGTTTCGACTGAGAGTGCGTGAGGGCATCGTTACGAGACCAGACGGCGCCGCCGTGGATTGAGCATTCGCCGCAACGGTCGTAGCATTTGCCCGCGGATCGCGTGACATCGGAGCATCGCCATGATCGTAAACCGCGCCAACCAATTAGGGATGGTCTTTCCGCTCTTGTCGACGCTCGCTCTAGCGGCGGCACTTGCCGTTGCGGCTCCGGCGGGAGCCTTCGCGCAAAAGACCGAACCGACGCCGAAGACCGTCATCGCGCCCCCAACCGAGCATGGAAAGGGCGCCAGCAGCAGCGAGAAGAAGCCGGGCAAGTCCTGCCATGGCCTCGACCCCGGAAGCCAGGCGTTCAAGGATTGCATCCAGAAGCGAGCCCACGAGGGCGATGCCGGCAAAGGCAAGGGCATGAACAAATAGCCGCCGCTCGCGATCATCCGCGACCGGCGAAGCGCGTGACGTCTTGAGCTGGAGCCGGGCTCGGGAGGCCGAGCCCCGTCATTGCGCAGCGAGGGTGGCAACCCCCTGCGGCGGCGGATTTTTATTCTCCCGCGAGAATCAATTCACGCGAGCCCCGCCTTCGATGCGAGCTCCTTGAGCGAGGCTTCGGGCCGGGCGCCGACGTGGCCGATGATCTCCGCGGCGGCGAGGCTGCCGAGGCGGCCGCAGACATCGAGCGGACGGCCGCGCGTAAAGCCGTGGAGAAATCCGCTGGCGTAGAGATCGCCGGCGCCCGTGGTATCCACCACCTGCGGGACCGGGGCGGGCGCGATCTCGTGCGTCCCCTCTTCCGTCACGATGAGCGAGCCCTTGGCGCTTCGCGTGAGGACCGCGATCTCGCAATGGCCGCGCACGGCGCGCGCGGCCGCCTCGAAATCCGCGGTCTCGTAGAGCGAGCAGATCTCGATCTCGTTCGCGAAGAGGACGTCGATGTGACGCTCCAGGAGATCGCGGAAATCCGCGCGGTGGCGCTCGACGCAGAAGGGGTCGGAGAGCGAGAGGCTCACCTTGCGCTTTTCGGCATGCGCGATCTCCGCGGCCTCGCGGAGCGCGGCCTTCGCCTTCGGCGGGTCGAAGAGGTAGCCCTCGAGATAAGTGACGGCGGCGCCGGCAATGAGCGAGCGGTCGAGATCCTCGGGCCCGAGCTCGACGCAGGCGCCGAGATAGGTGTTCATGGTGCGCTGTGCGTCGGGTGTCACCAGGATGAGGCACCGCGCGGTGCCCGGGCCCTCCTTCGCCGCGGGCACGCGGTAGGTCACGCGCGCCGCGGTGATGTCGTGGCGGAAGACGCGGCCCAGGAGATCGTCGCGCACGCGGCCGATATAGGCGGCGCGCCCGCCGAGCGAGGCCACGCCCGCGACCGTGTTCGCGACGGAGCCGCCGGACATCTCCACGCCCGGCCCCATCTCGGAATAGAGGAGGTCGGCGTCGGCCGCGCCGACGATGCGCATGGTGCCCTTGACGAGGCCGCGCCGCTCCAGGAAGGCGTCGTCGGCATGGCCGATCACGTCGACGATGGCATTGCCGATGCCGAGGACATCGTGGTCGGTGCGGGTCATCTCAGGAAGGACTCTCGGAATGGTAACGGCGGCCGGAGTATAAGGGGCGGTCCCGCGCCGGAGAAGCGCGGCCTCGCCTCACCCGTCCGCGAGTCCCGGATTCCATGCGCCCGCTCCTCAAAACCCTCGGCCTCGCCATCGAAGACGCGCTTGCGCCCGCGCAGCGCCATGCGCTCGTCCTCAGCATCGTCGCGGCGGTCGCGGTCTTCGCGCTGCTTTTTCTCGGCGTCACCTGGGGCGTCTCCGCCGCGCGCGTGAGCGAGCACTGGTGGTTCCGCTGGCCGCTCGAGATCCTCGGCAACCTCGCGGTGCTGGGCCTCGCCTGGCTCCTCTTCCCCGGAGTCGCCACGACGATTCTGAGCCTCTTTCTCGAGCCGGTGCTGCGGCGACTCGAGCACCAGCACTATCCCTCGCTTCCGCCCGCGCTCGGCATGCCGCTCAGCGCCGCACTCGTCAGCGGGTTGCGTCTCCTCGGACTAACCATCGCGCTCAACCTTCTGGCGTTGCCCATTTATTTGCTGATTCCAGCAATAAACCTGTTTCTTTTTTACCTTCTCAACGGGTATCTTCTCGGGCGGGAATATTTCGACTTGGTCGCGCTTCGCCGGCTCGACGGCGTCGCAGCAGGGGCGCTCTGGCGCGAGCGCCGCGGTCGCTGGCTCCTCGCGGGCACGGCGATCGCAGCCCTCCTCTCCCTGCCCGTCGTCAATCTGGCGGCCCCGTTGGTGGCGGCAGCGTTGATGCTGCACCTTGTGACGGAGGCCGCGGGGTTTGCCGGCGCGGGCGCTGCGCCGAGCCGATGACCCCCAAAGCAGGATGAGCGCATGTTCCGCCGCAGGAAACCCACCGACGAGATTCCCGAGATCACCCCCGAGGTCGTGGAGGAGCTGGACCTGCCGGTGAAACCCGGCGTGCGGCCCGCCGCCGCCGGCCCCATGCGGCCGCCGATCCTGCCCCCGCGGGCGCCCGCGGAAGCGCAGCGGCCCTCGCCCGAAGTGCCGCGCCGGCTCGACGGGGCGGCCCCGCCCGCGCAGACCGCGCACCCCCAGGGCAAGCGCGATGCCGAGATGCGCAAGCTCATCGTCGGGCGCGAGATCTCGCTTTCCGGCGAGATCACTTCCTGCGACCGGCTGGTGGTCGAGGGAAGCGTCGAGGCGAACCTCGCGAATTGCCGCGACATCGAGATTTCCGAGAGCGGCGTCTTCAAGGGCTCGGCCTCGATTGAGGACGCGGAGGTCCGCGGCCGCTTCGAGGGCGTGCTCAACGTCCGCCGGCGGCTCCTGATCCGGGCCACGGGCCGGATCGTCGGGACCGTGCGCTACGGCCAGATCGAGATCGAGTGCGGGGGCCAGATTTCCGGCGACATCCAAGCGCAGCCGACGCTGAACGAGCCGCCGCTGCCGCCGCCGGCGATCGAGGTGCGGCCTCTGGCGGCGCTCACGAGCGGAGACGGTCGCTCCGAATAGTCAACGAGGCCTGGACGCCCCGAGGGGGGCGCACCGGGTCCTATGGGGTTTGGGGATGGAACTGAGGGGCCTCGGGCCGGCAAACGGCCGAGGAAGCAAGCGGAAGGGCATCGGGCGCGGGATCGTCGTCGCGGCGGTATTCGCGCTCGTGGGAGGCCTTGCGGCCTGCGGCGGCGCCCCGCAAACCGGCCGGCTGCCCCCGGAGCAGCACGACGCATCGGAGTCCGGCGCTCCCGCGACCGCGACGGAGCTCAAGAAGCTCGACGGACTGAGCGACAAGGACGTACAGCGCGTGCTCGGCGATCCCGATTTCCGCCGCGATGAGCCGCCCGCGGCGATCTGGCAATACCGCAGCGCCGAGTGCGTGCTCGACCTCTATCTCTACGACGACAGCGGCCAATACAAGGTCGCCTACGCGGAGACCCATGACCGCGGCTTCACCCGGATCTCGCAGGCGAGCTGCTACACCGGCCTCGTCAACGCCCGTAACCAGATCCGCCAGGGCCGGCTCTAAGCCGGGAAGCGCGGGGCTTCGCCTCGGCCTCGACGACGGTCTTGCCCTTGAAGGCGCAGAGGTCGCGGAGGGTGCAGGCGGGGCAATTGGGCTTCCGCGCGGTGCAAACGTAGCGCCCGTGCAGGATCAGCCAGTGATGGGCGTGCAGCTTATAGTGCGCGGGCACGACCTTCTCCAGTCGCGCCTCGACCTGGTCCGGCGTCTTGCCGCGGGCGATCCCCGTGCGGTTGCCGACGCGGAAGATGTGGGTGTCGACGGCGATGGTGGGCTCGGCGAAGGCGATGTTGAGGACGACGTTCGCGGTCTTGCGCCCGACCCCCGGCAGCTTCTGCAGCGCCTCGCGCGTCCGCGGGACCTCGCCACCGTGCTCGGCCAGCAGCAGCTCGCTGAGCCTGATGATGTTCTTGGCCTTGGTGCGGTAGAGGCCGATGGTCTTGATGAATTCCTGGAGCCGTGTCTCCCCGAGCGCGACCATCTTCGCGGGCGTGTCCGCGATCGCGAAGAGCGGCGGCGTCGCCTTGTTGACGCTCGCATCCGTCGCCTGCGCCGAGAGCACCACCGCCACCAGCAGCGTATAGGGATTGATGTATTCGAGCTCGCCCCGGGGATCGGGCCGCTCGGCCGCCAAGCGGCGAAAGAACTCCTCGACCTCCGCGGGCTTCATGAGGGCATCCTATCTCGGCTTAAGAGAATTTGAACCGCCAAGTCTTGGCTGTGAAACGGCAGAGCGACGGAGCCCGCTGGCACCCAAGAGAATTCATAGAACCCGATCAGCACCGCCTTTACCTCCGCGCGGCCGCCACCTAATCTCCCCGGCATGGACGACGAGAGACGCAGCGAGCCCGCGCCGGTTTTCTTCGATGCCGTGCTCTATCCGCACCGGAGCCTGCCGCCGCAGGGCTTCCTCCTGCTGATGGTGGCGCTGGGGGCGGTGAGCTTCGCCGCGGGCATGAGCTTCGTCCTCATGGGGGCTTGGCCCATCTGCGGCTATTTCGGCGTCGACGTGCTGCTGGTCTACCTCGCCTTTCGCGCGAGCTACCGCAGCGCGCGCATGCACGAATGGGTCCGCCTCACCGGCGACACCCTCACGGTCGAGCGCGTGGGCGCGCATGGCGAGCGCTGGCGCTGGCAGTTTCAGCCCTATTGGCTGCGCGTGGTCCTGGAAGAGCACGACGAGAGCAACCGCCTCGTCCTCGCATCGCACGGGCGCGAGCTCGTGGTCGGCGGTTTCCTTGGGCCCGCGGAGCGCAAGACGCTCGCGACCGCGCTCAAGGACGCGCTCCACCGCTGGCGCGACCACATCGGTCCTTCGACCTAGTCCCTCAATCCCAGCACGTCCTTCATGTCGTAGAGGCCGGCGGGCTTGCCCGCGACCCAGCGCGCAGCGCTGATCGCGCCGCGCGCGAAGATCGCCCGCGTCCCCGCGCGGTGCCCGAGCTCGAGCCGCTCGCCCGGCGCCGCGAAGATCACGCTGTGCTCGCCCGCGACGTCGCCGCCGCGCAGCACCGCAAAGCCGATGTTGCCGCGCTTCCTCGCCCCGGGATGGCCGTCGCGCACGCGCTCGCTGAGGCTTCCGAGATCGACGCCGCGCCCGCGCGCGGCGGCCTCGCCGAGGACGAGCGCAGTACCCGAGGGCGCGTCCACCTTGTGGCGATGATGCATCTCCAGGATCTCGATGTCGTATTCATCGCCGAGCGCGCGCGCCGCCTGCTCGACGAGGCTCAGCAGCAGATTGACGCCGAGGCTGAAGTTGGCCGCCCACATGATGGGCACGCGCTTGGCGGCCTCGCGCACGGCAGCGCCCTGCGCGGCGTCGAGCCCAGTGGTGCCGAGGACGAGGGCGCGGCCGGTCTCGGCAGCGAGCCTCGCATGCGCGACGCTCGCAGTGGGCACGGTGAAATCGAGCACGACCTCGGCCGCCTTGAAGACCGCCGCGGCATCCGCGACCGCCGCGACCCCGAGCGCGCCCACGCCCGCGAGCTCGCCCACGTCCTTGCCGAGGAGCGCGCTTCCGGGGGCCTCGCTTCCCGCAACGACGCGGAAGCCGCCCGCCGCCTTCGCCTCGGAGACGAGCATCCGCCCCATCCGCCCGCCGCATCCGACCACGCCGATCTTGATCTCTGGCATCATTCTCTCCCGCCCCCTCACCCCAACCCTCTCTCCCACGGGGAGAGGGAGAGTCGCGAGTCCCCTCTCCCCCACGGGGAGAGGGTTAGGGTGAGGGGGAGCCCCGCACCGCGCAAGCCCTATCGGCTTCCGCCCCCGAGCGAATTCCGATAGAAGACGCGGCAATGGCACTGCTGCGCTCGGCCGCCACGGTCGGTTTCTACACCCTGCTGAGCCGGGTCCTGGGTTTCGTCCGGGACATGCTGACCGCGGCCTATCTCGGCGCCGGTCCCGTCAACGACGCTTTCGTGGTGGCGCTCCGGCTCCCGAACCTTTTCCGCACCCTCTTCGCCGAAGGCGCGTTCAGTGCGGCCTTCGTCCCGGTCTTCGCGGGGATGATCCACACCGAGGGCCCCGCCGCCGCGCGGCGCTTCGCGGAGGAGACGCTCGCGGTGCTGGTGGCGGTGCTGCTCCTCTTCTTGATCGCGGCGGAAATCCTGGCGCCGGAGCTCGTGGCGCTGATCGCGCCGGGTTTCCGCGCCGATCCCGAGAAGTTCCGCCTCACCGTCGCGATGACGCGGATCACCTTTCCCTATCTCCTCTACATCTCCCTGGTCGCGCTGCAGGGCGGCGTCCTCAATTCGCTCGAGCGCTTCGCCGCGACCGCCGCGGCGCCGGTGCTGCTCAATCTCTGCCTCATAGCGACGCTCGTGCTGGTGCGGCCCCTGAGCGGTCCCGCGCTTGCCTGGGCCGTGACGGTCTCGGGCTTCGCGCAGTTCATCTGGCTGATGATCTCCTGCGGACGCGCGGGCATGGCGCTGAGGCTCCCCGTCCCGCGGATCACGGCGGCGGTGGGGAAGCTCATGCGGCTGATGCTGCCGGGGACTTTCGGCGCGGGCGTCACGCAGCTCAACCTCTTCCTCTCGACCGCTGTCGCCTCGCTGCTGCCGGCGGGAGCGGTCTCCTATCTCTACTACGCTGACCGCCTCAACCAATTGCCGCTGGGGGTCGTCGGGATCGCCGTGGGGACGGCGGTGTTGCCCTCGCTCTCGCGCCAGGTACGGGGCGCCGACGAGGCGGGCGCGATCGCGACGCAGAACCGCGGCATCGAGCTCGCCCTCCTCCTGACGCTGCCGGCGGCGATGGGGCTCGCCGTGCTGGCGCAGCCGATCCTCGCCACGCTCTTCGAGCGCGGCGCCTTCGGCCCGCGCGAGACCGCGGCGACCGCCCCCGCGCTCGCGGCCTATGCCGCGGGCCTTCCGGCCTTCGTGCTGGTGAAGCTGCTCGCGGCCGGCTTCTTCGCGCGGCAGGACACGAGGACGCCGGTGCTGCTCGCGATGCTCTCGCTCGCGGTCAACGCGGCCGCGATGGGCATTCTCGGCTTCCTCCTGGGCTTCGGCCATGTCGGCGTCGCCATGGCGACCTCCATCGCGGGCTGGGTCAACGCGCTCGGGCTCTGGACGATCCTGCACCGGCGCGGCCATTTCTCCTTCGACGCGCGCTCGCGCCGCGTCCTCCCGCGCCTCGTCGGCGCCGTTATCGGCATGGGCGTCGTGCTGGCGCTGCTGCTGGTGCCGCTCGCGGCGCCGCTCGCGGGACGCGCGATCGAGCGGCTCCTGGCGCTCGCGGCGCTGGTGGCGGCAGGCCTCGCGAGCTTTACCGCCTTCGCCCTCCTCTCGGGCGCCGCGGATTGGCAGGAGGTGGCGCGGAGGCTCCGGCGCCGGGCCGCTTGACCCGCCGCACCCGCTCACCCCATAAAGCGCCGCCCTCGGCGATCCGCCGCTTCCAACCCGGACGGAGCAAATGAACCGCATCTTCTCGGGCGTCCAGCCCACAGGCAATCTGCACCTCGGCAACTATCTCGGCGCGATCCGGAACTGGGTCGCGCTGCAGAACGATTACGACTGCATCTTCTGCATCGTCGACCTGCATGCCCTCACGCTGCCGCAGGACCCGCAGCAGCTCCGCGCGCAGACGCGCGAGGTGACCGCCGCCTACATCGCCGCCGGCATCGATCCCGAGCGCTGCATCATTTTCAACCAGAGCACGGTCGCCGCGCACAGCGAGCTCGCCTGGCTCCTCGGCTGCCTCACGCCCTTGGGCTGGCTCAACCGCATGACGCAGTTCAAGGAGAAGGCGGGGAAGCAGAGGGAGAACGCGGGCCTCGGCCTCTACGCCTATCCCGTGCTGATGGCCGCGGACATCCTCCTCTACAAGGCGACGCACGTCCCCGTCGGCGAGGACCAGAAGCAGCATCTGGAGCTCGCACGCGACGTCGCCGGCGCCTTCAACCGGCGCTACGAGGTCGAGTTCTTCCCGCTGCCGGAGCCGCAGATCTTCGGAGCGGCGACGCGCGTCATGAGCCTCCGGGACGGCACCAAGAAGATGTCGAAGTCCGACACCTCCGACTATTCGCGCATCAACATGACCGACGACGCCGATCTCGTGCGTCAGAAGGTCCGCAAGGCCAAGACCGACCCGCACCCGATGCCCGAGAGCGTGGGCGAGGCCGAGCGCCGGCCCGAGGCCGCGAACCTCCTCGGCATCTACGCCTCGCTCGCGGACAAGAGCCTCGAGGCGACGGTCGCGGAATTCTCGGGCTCCCCCTTCTCGCGCTTCAAGGAGACGCTCTCGGACCTCGCGGTCTCGGTCCTGGGCCGCATCGGCGGCGAGATGCGGCGCCTTCTCGCGGACCCTCAATACATCGACCAGACCCTCCGCCGCGGCACCGAGCGCGCCCGCGCGATCGCCGACCCGAACCTGCGCCAGGTCTGCGACATCACGGGGCTGCTCAGGCCGTAGGGCGTGCACTCAAAAGCACGCCCGCGCGCTGCCTTGCCGAAATTCCCTTTGCAGCCGGAAGCGGAGATGTGTCGCAAAGCTCCGTGAATGAGTCGCCGGAGGCTAGGAAACTCGGCAAGTCCGATCCGGCTCCCGTCACGGGTTGTAGAAGGTGTGGCGCGCCACGGCGATTGCGGCTACAGAGTCTCTCGCGCCTCCCTCCCTTCCGGACTCCCTCATGCCGACATCGATACGCGTTCCTGGACCCACGAACCTTGCTGGCTTGAGATGGCGGTGCATTGGACCCCCGCGTGGCGGACGCGTGGTCGCCGTCGCGGGCGATCCCGCGAACAAGACGGTGGCCTATTTCGGGGCATGCGCCGGCGGCATCTGGAAGACCATCGACAATGGGGTCTATTGGCGCTGCGTCTCCGACGGTTTTTTGGGAAGCGCTGCCATCGGTGCGCTCGCGGTGGCACCCTCGGATTCCAACACGATCTATGCCGGCACTGGGGAAACCACCATCCGGTTGGATGTCTCCTACGGCGACGGCGTCTACAAATCGACCGATGCGGGCCGGAGCTGGAGCCACGTCGGTCTCAAGGCAACCAAGCACGTCGGTCGCATCTGCATTCACCCCCGCGATCCCGAAACAGCCTTCGTCGCGGCGCTCGGAGACATTTTCGGTCCGCATGAGGAGCGTGGCGTCTTCCGTACGCGCGATGGCGGAAAGAGCTGGCAAAAGGTGCTCTACCGCGATGCCGACACCGGCGCGGTCGACATCTCCCTCGACCCCGCGAACCCCCGCATCGTCTTCGCCACCTTTTGGCAGACAAGGCGCAACTTTTGGAATCTCTCGAGCGGCGGGCCCGGCAGCGGCCTCTTCCGCTCCATGGACGGCGGCGACAGCTGGGAGGAGATATCCGGGGCGCCCGGGCTCCCCGCGCGCCCGCTCGGAAAGCTCGGAGTCAGCGTCTCGCCGGCGCGGTCCGGCCGCGTTTTCGCGCTCATCGAGGCGACCGGCTACGACACCGGCCTCTACCGGTCGGACGACTACGGGGAGCGCTGGACCCAAGTGTCGTCGAACCGCGACCTCATGCATCGCCCCTGGTACTACAGCCACGTCTTCGCCGATACGCGCGACCCCGATACGGTCTATGTCGCCAACCTTCAGATGTGGAAATCGATCGACGGCGGCAGCAACTTTCTCGAGATCAACACACCGCACGGCGACAACCACGATCTCTGGATCGATCCCGTCGATCCGAGCCGGCTGGTCCAAGGCAACGACGGCGGCGCTTGCATATCGGTCAATGGCGGCACGACCTGGTCGTCGATCTACAACCAGCCGACGGCGCAGATCTACCGGATCGACACCGACGATCGGCATCCCTATCGAGTCTATGGCACGCAGCAGGACAATACGGCCGTGGCGGTTCCCTCCTCGACAGTCTGGGGCGCCATTACGCTGGGCGACTGCAGCTATCCCGGTACCGGTGAGAGCGGCTTCATCGCGGTCCACCCCAAGGACAACGACGTCGTCTATTGCGGCGCGATCGGATCGAGCCCCGGCGGCGCCGGCGCATTGCAGCGCTACGACTACCGCACGGGGCAAATTCAGCTCGTCAACGTCTGGCCGGAGGCGTCGCGGGGAGTAGCGCCCAAGGACCTGAGATACCGTTTCGCCTGGACTTACCCGATCGTCTTCTCGCCGCATGAGCCGCACGTGCTTTACGCCGCGGGAAACCATGTTTTCCGCTCGCGCGACGACGGCATGAGCTGGGAGGAGATCTCGCCGGACCTCAGCCTCAACGACCCAACGCGTCAGGGCCACTCGGGCGGCGACATCACTCGCGAGAGCGCCGGGGCCGAAGTCCATGCGACCTGCGCTTCGGTAGTGGAATCGATTCACCGCAAGGGCGAGATTTGGGCTTCGACCGATGACGGGCTCGTCCATGTGAGCCGCGACGACGGCGCCTCCTGGCAGAACGTGACGCCGCAGGACATGCCGGCCCTCGCCTATGTAGGGTGCGTCGAGATATCTCCGCACGATGCCGACACGATCTACGTCAGCGCTACCCGCTACAAGCTCTCGGACTACGAGCCCTATCTCTTCCGCAGCACCGATTCCGGCAGGACCTGGCAGTCGATCGTCGGAGATTTTCCCGCGGGCGAGATCACCCGCGTGGTGCGCGCCGACCCCCAGCGGGAGGGCCTGCTCTTCGTGGGTACCGAGACCGGCGTGCACTTCAGCCTCGACGACGGTCTGAGCTGGTCGCGTCTCGCCTGCGGCCTGCCGGTGGTCCCGGTCTACGATCTCAAGATCAAGGGGAGCGACCTGGTCGCGGGCACGCACGGTCGATCGTTCTGGATCCTCGACGACATCTCACCGTTGCGCGCGCTTGCCGACGGCAATGCCACGACACGGCTCGTCCCGCCGCGCACCACGATACGGAGTCGGTTGCGCTTCGGCTCGCTCCGCTCAGCGCGGCGCGGCATCTCCTTCGAGCTCGCCTTCGGGCTCGGCGGCGGCATCATCACCACCGAGGGACCGGATGGCAGCAAGGCGCGCGAGTTTCTGGACGTCGGCGAAAATCCGCCGAATGGAGTCATCGTCTATTACTGGCTGGGGGCGGGCGAGACCGGCCCGCTCACGCTCACCTTCCGCGACGCCGCGGGTGGAATCATCGCGACGCTTCGCAGCGACGACGCCGCACTAAGCCCCGATAAGCGACCGCCCATTGCGCCCGGTCTCAATCGTTACGTCTGGGACATGCAGTATTCGGCACCGGTGAGGATCGACGCGTCCCTGGTCTCGCTGAAGAACAAGCCTCTCGCGCCCGATGCCGATCCCCAGGGTGGTCCAGTGGCCGTGCCGGGTGACTACGCGGTGGAGCTTTCGATTGGGTCGACAAAGGCGTCCGCGGCATTCAAGATCGCAAGGGACCCCCGGCTCAGGACCCCGGTCGAAAGCCATCAGCGGCAATTCGATTTACTGCGGGAGCTGACCCAGGCGCTCTCGCTCGTCAACCAATCAGTCAACAGCATCCGTCGCCTGCGCCGCCAGCTCGATGCGCTGGCCGAGACCACGGGCGAGACTCGGGTGGACCTGAGGGACAAGGCGAAGCGCGCCGAGGCAGGATTGCACGCCATCGAAACCGTGCTCGTCGACGTACACCGGGAATCGTCACGCGACGTGCTCCGCCACCCCGCCGGTCTCGACGACACGCTGGTCGACCTCATCAATACGGTCGCCGTATCGGATACCGTGCCGACTGCCTCGGCAGAGGCTGTCTCGCGCGAGATCATGGCCAAGGTTGCCGACGAAATCGCAAAGCTGGATGCGCTCCTGCGTAGTGACGTCGCCGCGATAAATGCGCTCGCGGCCGGATGCCGGCTCCCGCACGTCGCGGGCTAATGGAAGAGGCGGCACGAATGGACCGATTGTGAACGCGCTACGCCACATCTTATATTCGCTCAACTCAAGGAGATGATCCGTGGATTTCATAGAGCAATGGTTTGGAGTTTCGCCCGATGGCGGTGATGGCTCGCTCGAGGCCCTTTGGATCGGCGCGGTGGTCGTTGCCGTCCTCGTCATCGCATTCCGCCGCCGCATCATCGCGGGGTTATCGCGAAAGATCGCCTCTCGATGAGTGAGTCGCACTGCTCGCTCGACGCTTGCTCATAGAGCCTTGACGACCGCCGCCCGATCGGCCGGCAAAGAGGTGCCGTCCCGGCCATTGCATGGCGCGCGGCCCAATTTCCCGATGGGCATCGATACCGCGGGCGAGCGTGTACTGGTCGCCTTTCGTCCGGCCTCGTGACGGCGCGCCGCGCCGAGGGCGGATTTTTCTTTGACCTCGGGAGTGCCCGTGAAGTGAGATGTCGAGAGATCGAATAGGCGTGGGCGGGATCGCTTGACCAATCGCAGGGAGCGGCGCGCGGCGGCGAAGGCGGCGCGGGCGGAATCGAAGCGGCAGCGGCCGGCGGCGCCGGACGCGGCGCTCGCGGAGGCGACACGGCTCTATCAGGGCGGACGCCACGCGGAGGCCGAGCGCGTCTGCCGCCAAGTGCTCGCCTCGTTCCCGCGGGAGCCACAGGCGCTCTATCTCCTGGGCATGGTCGCGATCGCGACCGACCGCTTGGACCTTGCGGAGTCGAGCCTCGCCGAGGCGCTCGCGCTCGCGCCGCGGGAGCCGGCGGTTCACAACGGGATCGCGCTGCTGCGGGCGGCGCAGGGACGGTTCGCCGAGGCGCTCGCGAGCCACGACCGCGCCCTCGCGGTCAATCCCGGCGACGTGGGGGCGCTCATCGGCCGCGCGCTCGCCTTGGCGGAGCTCGGCGACATCGCGGCGACCGAGCAGAGCCTCCGCCGCGCGCGAGCGATCGCGCCGCGCTCGCTCGTGGCCGTGCGCCACCATGCGATGGCGCTCTGGGCGCTCGGGCGGCGCGAGGAGGCCGCGAGAAGCTACCACGAGCTCGTGGCGCTCGATCCAGAGGATCCCATGGCGGAGCTCGCGCTCGCCTCGGCGCTCGCCGATCTCGGGCGGATCGAGGAGGCGGCGCCGCACTGCGAGCGGGCGCTGCTGCTCAATCCCGAATTCGCGGCTGCGCGCCTCAAGCTGGTGGAGCTGCTCTGCGATCTCGGCCGCGCGGGGGACGCGCTCGGCCGCGCGCTCGAGGGAATGCGCGGCGGACCCAAGACGCGCGAGACGGCGCAGGCCTTCGCCCTCGCCTTGGCGCGCTTGATGCCGAGGGACGGCGATCCCGAGATCGTCTCCGGCATCGAGCGCTGCTTCGAGACGGCCGAGATCGACCCCGCCCCGCTCGCCAAGCCCGCGGCGCTTCAGCTTCGCGCCCGCTACGGCCTCGATGCGGCGCCGGACCGGGCGGCGGAAGCGGCGATCGACGCGCTCCTGCGCGGAGCGGCGCCGCCCGTGCTCGCGGACGGTCTCCTCGACCGGCTGCTCGCCGAGACCGTCAATCGCGACGCCGTGCTGGAGCGGTTCCTGACCGCGGCGCGGCGCCTCCTCGCTCGCGCCGCGGCCGTGCCCCCCGCGGCGCATCCCTTCCTCGCGGGCCTGGCGCTCCAGTGCTGCAACAACAACTACGTCTTCTCCACGGACGAGGCGGAGGAGCGGGAGCAGGCGTCCCGGCAGGCGGCGCTCGAGGCCGAGCTGGCGCAGCGGCCCGAGCCGGACGCGGCGTTGGAGGAGCGGCTCCTTCGCTATGCGCTCTACGCGCCGCTCGTCTCGCTCGAGGGCGCGGCAACGCTCGGGAAGATCGCGCTCGACCGCTGGTCCCCGCGTTTTCGCGCGGTGATCGAGCGAGCGCTTCTCGAGCCGCTGGAGGAGCGGGAGATCGCCGCGGCGATCCCGAGCCTCGGCGGCAGCGACGATGCCACGTCGCAGGCGGTCGGGCGGCAATACGAGGAGCACCCCTATCCGCGCTGGCTCGCTTTGCCGCGCGAGCCGCGCACGCGTCTCGCGGCGGCATTGCGGCAGAGATTCCCCTACGCGAAGGTGCCGAAACTCCTGGAAGGCCCGCTCGACATCCTCATCGCCGGCGCGGGCACAGGCATCCAGCCCATCACGACCGCGCTCGCGCTCGAGGAGGTCGAGGTGCTCGCGGTCGATCTCTCGCGCGCAAGCCTCGCCTATGCCGCGCGCATGGCGCGTCGGCTCGGCGTCGGGAATCTGGAATTCCTGCACGGCGATCTGCTGCGGCTCGGCGAGCTCGGCCGCACCTTCCCGGTGATCGAGGTCGTGGGCGTGCTGCACCATCTGCGATCGCCGCTCGCGGGCTGGCGCGTGCTCGCGGGAATGCTTGAGCCCGGTGGATGGATGCGCGTGGGACTCTATAGCGAGGCCGCGCGCGCGGAGGTCGTGGCGGCGCGCGAGCGGATCGCGGCACTCGGGCTTTCGCCAGGCTCCACGGACATCCGCCGCTTCCGCGAGCGCGTGCTCTTCGGGCCCGAGGCCGCGGAATTCCCGAAGCTCGCGCTCTCCAACGACATCTGGGACCTGAGCGGCTGCCGCGACCTATTGTTCCACGCCTGCGAGCACCGCTTCACGCTGCCGCAGCTCGAGGCGATGCTGGCGGAGCTCGATCTCGACTTCCTGGGCTTCGAGCACGAGGTCTCGGCCATCCCGCGCCGCTATCGCGCCGCTAATCCGGACGACCCCGCAATGACCGATCTCGGTAAATGGGCCGCGTTCGAGGCAGCGCAGCCCGACGCCTTCCCCATGTACGTCTTCTGGTGCGCGAAGCGGCAGGGAGCTTAGTGCAGCTCCGCGCCGGCCGGCGGCTCGCCCTCGAGGTAGACGGTGGCGTCGGCGATCGCGCCGCTCTCGGGCATGAAGGTGAACATGCGCACGGGGACCCGGCCCACCGCGACGAAAGCATGCGGGACGCCCGCGGGGATCGCGATGGTGTGGTTCGCCTCGACGAGGATGCGCTCGTCGCCCAGGCGCAGGTCGAGCGCGCCCTCGAGCACGATGAAGATCTCGTCGGAGGCCTTGTGCATGTGGAGCGGCGCGCCGCAGCCGGGCTCGATCACGCTCATGCCAGCGACGCAACCGACGCCCTGGTCCTTGCCCGCGAGGATGAAGTTGCGATAGCCGGGCCGCCACGGGATCTCCGGCGCTTTAGCGATGGCTACGACGGGCATGGCTGCCTCCTCCTGACCGCGGCCAAGCGATCCTAGCACGCAGCGCTGCCGGACTGAACCGGGGCAATTTTGAGGGCGCGGCTACGAGCCGTCCTGAGCCGCCATGACGGAGACGCTCCCGACCCCCGCGAGCGACCAGCCGCCGTCGACGGGCACCACGGCGCCGGTGACGTAGCTCGCGAGCGGCGACGCCAGGAAAAGCGCGAGCCGCGCCACGTCCTCGGTGCTCCCCAGGCGTCGCAGCGGGATCGTGCGCTCGACCGCGCGCTTCGCGGCGTCGCTCGGCATGAGCCGCCGCACTCCCTCGGTGCCCTCGATCGGCCCCGGCACGATGGAATTGACGCGGATCCCGTCCCCGCCCCACTCCATCGCCAGCACCCGCGTCACCATGTCGACCCCGGCCTTGGCGGCGCAGACATGAACCTGGAGCGGCGAGGGGTTATAGGCCTGGGGTGCGGAGATGTTGAGGATGGCGGCGCCGGGCTTGCGCAGGTGCGCGTGCGCCGCACGGAGCACGTTGAAGGTACCGAGGAGGTCGATGTCGACGACGGCCTTGAAGCCGTTCGCGGACATGCCGAGCGCCGGCGCCGGAAAATTCCCGGCCGCGCCCGAGACCAGGACGTCGATGGGCCCCAGCGCGCCCTCTACCCTCTCGAGGACCGCCGCCACCGCCGCATAGTCTCGGACATCCGCGGTATCGCCCATGACCCTGCCGCCATGGGCCCCGAGCGCCGCCACGGCGGCATCGACGCGCTCGCGCGAGCGGCTGGCGATGGCGACCGCCGCACCCGCGCGAGCGAAGCCCTCGGCGATGCCGAGATTGATGCCGCTGCTGCCGCCGGCAACGAACACGGCCCTGCCGCAATAATCGAAAGCGCCGTCCATGGGGGAGCCTCTTCCTTGTCGTGGGGTCGGATCTTCCAGGTTATTCACTGGAAAGGACACAAAGAAGGGGCTCACCACCGAGACGGCGAGGCAGTGAGGGGGCGTAAATCGCGGCGAAGCCGCAACATTCCCGGCGGTACCCAACCCGTTGCATTGGGACTTCATTGCGGCTTCGCCGCGAGATGCACTCTCTCACCGCCTCACCGTCTCGGTGGCGAAAAACCGCGGGAATCGGCGCAATCGCGTTGCCGCTCGCGAGTCCCGGCGGTAAGGTGGCGCGTTTCCCCGTTCTTCGCGCACGCCCGGCACGGCAGCCTCGCATGGACATCTATCTTCCGATCGCCGAGCTGTCCGTGGACGTGATCGTCCTCCTGGGGCTCGGCGCGGTGGTGGGGGTGCTCTCGGGGATTTTCGGCGTGGGCGGCGGCTTCCTGCTGACTCCGCTCCTCATCTTCATCGGGATTCCGCCGGCAGTCGCGGTCGCGAGCTCGGCGAACCAGCTCGTGGGCGCATCCGTCTCGGGCGTGATCGCCCATTGGCGGCGCGGCAACGTCGATTTCCACATGGGGGCGGTGCTGCTGGTGGGCGGCTTCCTCGGCTCGGCCTTCGGCGTCTGGCTCTTCGCGATCCTCCGCCGCGTGGGACAGGTCGAGCTGGTGGTGACCGTGAGCTACGTGGTCCTGCTGGGCATCCTCGGCTCGATCATGCTCGTGGAATCGACCCGCGCCATCATCCGCCAGCGCCGGCCCGGCGGCGCGCGGCGGAAGCTCCATCAGCACATGTGGATCCATGGCCTCCCGCTCAAGATGCGCTTCCGGCGCTCCAAGCTCTACATCAGCGCGATCGTGCCGGTGGGGCTCGGGTTCCTGGTGGGCATCCTCTCCGCGATCATGGGCGTGGGCGGCGGGTTCATCATGGTGCCCGCGATGATCTACATGCTGGACATGCCGACGGCGGTGGTGCCGGGGACCTCGCTCCTGCAGATCATCTTCGTCGCCGCCAACGTGACGGTGCTGCAGGCCGTCGGGAACGGCACGGTCGACGCGATCCTGGCGCTCATCCTGCTGGTGGGGGGCGTGATCGGCGCCCAGCTCGGCACCCGCTTCGGCGCGCGGCTCCGCGGCGAGCAGCTCCGCGCGCTCCTGGCGCTCCTCGTGCTCGCGGTCGCCGTGAAGCTCGCGCGCGACCTCGGCGTGCGCCCCATCGATCTCTATTCCGTCGTCATGGCTGGGAGCGCATGAGCGGCCGGCGCCTCCGCGCGGCGCTGCTGCTGGCGGTCCTCGCCTTGGCCTTCTCGCCCGGCATCGCCCGCGCCCAGGCGCTGGTCGCGGACCTCACGAGCCATCTCGTCGCGATCACCACGGGCTTCACCGGCACCAGCGTCGTGCTCTTCGGCGCGACCGACGGCGCAGGCGACGTCATCGTCGTCGTGCGCGGCCCCGAGCGCGACATGAGCGTGCGCCGCAAGAGCAAGGTGGCGCAGATCTGGGTCAACACGCGCGAGGTGACCTTCGCGCAGGCGCCGAGCTTCTACAGCGTGGCCTCGAGCCGCCCGCTCGATCAGATCGCGGCGCAGCCGATGCGCCAGCTCCAGCAGATCGGGCTCGAGAACCTCCGCCTCAAGACCGCCGGCACCGTCTCGCCCGAGGAGACCGCGGAGTTCCGCGAGGCCTTCCTGCGCAACCAGATCCGCGCCGGGCTCTACGTGCCCGCCGTGGGCCAGGTGAGCTTTCTCGGGAGCCGGCTCTTTCGCACGACCATCTCCTTCCCGAGGAACGTGCCTACGGGGACCTACCGCGTCGAGGTGTTCCTGGTGCGCGACAAGGCCGTGGTGACCGGCCAGACCGTGCCGCTGGTGATCTCGGAGATCGGGCTCGACGCGGAGGTGCACGACTTCGCCGACCGCTACGCACTCCTCTATGGCTTGATTGCCGTCCTTTTGGCCGTGGTGGCAGGATGGCTCGCGAGCCTGCCGTTCCGGCACTCCTGAGAGGGTCCGCCATGAGCGATCCCGCCCCGACCCCGCAACGCATCTTCCTCGTGGTCGTCGACGAGAGCGCGGAGATGCCGGTGGCGCTGCGCTATGCCGCGATGCGCGCGCGCAGGACCGGCGGGCGCGTCGCGCTGCTCTACGTGATCGAGCCCAGCGACCTCCAGCAGTGGATGGCGGTCGAATCCCTGATGCGCGAGGAGCGCCGCCAGGAGGCGGAGCAGCTCCTGCAGAAGCTCTCGCAGGAGGTGGTGGCGCTCGCGGGCTCGCAGCCCGTGGTCTACATCCGCGAGGGGCGGCGGCGCGACGAGCTGCTGGCGCTCATCGCGGAGGAGCCGACCATCTCGATCCTCGTCCTCGCCGCCGGCACCGGCCCCGAGGGCCCGGGCCCGCTCATCACCGCGCTCGTGGGGAAGCAGGCGGGGAAGCTCCGCCTTCCCGTCACCATCGTCCCCGGCGGCCTGACGGACGCGCAGCTCGCGGCGGTGACGTGAGGTCGTCCGCACGGCTGCCCAGGGAATCGCCCCAAGATGGCCCCGTGGCTGACTTCGATAAGGCAGGTATTGGCGCCGCCCCCAATCGCCTTTGCCGAGGCTCATGTGATATGCCTGAGCGCCCGCAAAAGGTCTGAATGACAGAGTCGAATGAGACGGCGCCGGTTTCTTTCAGCTCTCGGTGGCGTTGTGCTGGCACCGTTCGCCCCTTTGCCGGTGTGCGCGGAATCGCCTGACGGATGCGGCATTCCGGCCACGCGAGATGACGGTTGGCCTGTCTCCTCCATCAATGACGACGAGCGCGTCGACAACAACGCGCTATGCAGGATGGCCGATCGGCTCACCGCGAGCGGAGCCAACGTCCATTCGGTGTTGGTCGCCCGCGGCGGCAAGCTGGCTTTCGAGCGGTACTTCACGGGGGCGGACGAGATACCCGGCTGGATTTACGGCCGCCGAGTGGAGAACATCACATTTGATGCGGATACACTGCATGACATGAAGTCGGTTTCGAAGAGTGTGGCGTCACTTGCGGTCGGGATCGCGATCGATCGTGGGCTGATACGCAGCGTCAACGAACCGATCTTCAACTTTTTCCCAGAGTTGTCAGACCTCCGCTCGCCCGAAAAGGATCAGATCCGATTGGTGCACGCTCTGACCATGTCGATGGGATTGAAGTGGGTAGAAGCGACCCCGGCCACCGGAGACTACAACAACGACGAGGCGCGCATGCACATGGCGTGGAACCCTTGTCGCTACGTCCTCGGTCTTCCGGCGACTTCTCCGGCGGGGCAAGAATTCTTCTACAACACTGGCGCGCTCACGCTCGTGTCGGCCATTGTTCGCAAGGCCACGGGACTCCCGCTCGACGAATTCGCCCGAGCGACGTTGTTCGCGCCTTTGGGCATAACCAGCGTGGACTGGGCGAGGGTCCGTGGCGATACCGATGCGGGAGGGGGCCTACGTCTGCGACCGCGCGACATGGCGAAAATCGGCCAGCTCGTCCTTGCGGGCGGTCGCTGGCACGACGATCAGATCGTTTCGAAGGCGTGGATCGACGCCTCGACATCGCCAAAAATCAAGGGCACCGACGGCCAATCTTACGGATATCTATGGTGGGTCGGTCGCTCCCTGCACAACGGGCGTGAGGTCCACTGGATTGGTGCGCTGGGCCGGGGCGGGCAGTCGATTCGCATCGTTCCGGAGCTCGACCTCGTTGTCGTGGTGACCGCGGGGTACTATCAGGACTACAGCCCGCGAGCGTTCAAAGTGCAGTACGGCGTTTTCATGGACGTACTGCGCGGGATTTCACCTCCAAACTGAACCGGGGCCGGCGGCGTGCGGCGCTGCATTGGTCCGCTCACGGACCCTCGCGACATGCCATGTCACCGCGCCAGATTGAGCGCCAACGGGACAAAGCGGACGCAGCTTTCGTGGCGTTACGCCAACAGGCTTGTGGGTAGATGGCCCAGCAGAAATCCTCTGCGACCTCCGCGCCTCCTTTGCGTCCTCTGCGCTAAAAGAGTTCCTTCTCCTTTTTTCTTTTTCTGCTCACCCGCTATCCGGCTGGTAGTACGGATCCTCCCAGGCCGGCAGGCCGAAGACCTCCTCGGGCTCGGGGAGGCCGCGGACCTCATAGCGGCCGAGCGAGATCATGGGGACGCCGAGGCCCCGCACGAAATCCGACGAGAAGAGCACGCCCTTGCCGAGGCGCCGGCAGAGCATCTGCAGCCGGCTCACGAGGTTGACGGCGGGACCGATCACCGTGAAGTCGAGCCGGCTCGCGCCGCCGATGTTGCCGTAGATGACGGTGCCGAGATGGAGTGTGATGCCGAAGCGCACGGGGGCCTCGCCCTTGGCCTCGCGGCGGCGGTTCACCTCCGCGAATTCCGCGAAGGCCGCGCGTGCCGCGGCGAGCGCCGCGAGGCACATCGGCCGGGGTCCGCCGCGGTTCAGCGGGAAGATCGCGAGGATGCCGTCGCCGATGAGCTTCAGCACCTCGCCGCCATGCGCCTCCACCGGCGCGATCACGGATTCGAAGTAGTCGTTGAGGAGCCCGATCATCCGCTCGCCCGACAGCCGCTCCGAGAGGTCGGTGAAGCCGCGGAGATCGGCGAAGAGGATCGCGGCATCGATCGTCTGGCCGCTGCCGCGGAGCACCTGTCCGCGGAGCACGCGCGCCCCCGCATCGGCCCCGAGATAGGTCTTGAGGAGCGTCTCGGCGGCGCGATGGCTCGCCCGCGCCTCGACCACCACTCCGAGATAGGGCACGAGCGCGTCGAAGAAGGCGAGATCGTCGGCCCGGAAGCCGCCGGGCCGTCCGGTCGCCCAGGTGACGGCGTGGTTGCTGCCGTCGGTGAAGGGCAGGCGCTGGGCGACGTAATCCGTGAACCCGTCGGCCTTGAGCTCCGAGAGGATCGCGAAATCGAGGATGACCTCGGGATTCTCGAGCCGGCGGCGGAAGCGCTCGGCGCCGCCGTAAATCCAATAGACGGGGCTGTTGATGTAGCTCGCCTGTCCCTCAACGCCGTGCGAGTGCCGCACGATCCTGCCGCCGGCGCCGCAGCGCCACTGCAAGGTGAGGCCGCGAAACTGCGGGTCCAGCACATGGGCGTGCATGGTCGCGCGGTCGAGCGGCACGCCCGCCCCTCCGATCTGCTCGCAGAAGCTCGCGAAGAAGGCGCTGATGTCCGTGACTCCGCGCGCGCCCTTGACCAGCCAATCCAGAAGCGGCGCCACCCTGAGGAGCGCCGCGGTCTCGAGATCGGCAGCGCCGGCCTCGGTGATGTCGGTCATGACCCATTTGACGCGCGCGAGGCCCGGGGAGGCAAGAGCCGTCGGGGCATGGCAGCTTATCGACACGCGATTGACCCCACTCGCGAAGGGGTTGACTTGAAGGGCCGGAAACCCAAGCTTGTGCGCAATCGAGCTTCCCGGAGCGAGCGCCACCCATGTTCATTCAGACGGAAACCACGCCGAACCCCGCGACCCTCAAATTCCTGCCGGGACGAGAGGTGATGGCGAGCGGCACGGCCTATTTCACCGAAGCCTCCGCCGCCGGGCGCTCGCCGCTGGCGCAGCAGCTATTCGCCCTTCCGGGCGTCGCCGGCGTCTTCCTGGGCGCCGACTTCATCACCGTCACCAAGGATGCCGACAAGGACTGGACCGAGCTCAAGCCCGTGGTCCTCGGCGCCATCATGGAGCACTTTACGGCCGGACGGCCCGTCGTCCTCGGAGAGACCGCCGCCGCAGGCGAGCGCGCCGAGGACGAGGACGAGGTGGTCTCGCAGATCAAGGAGCTTCTGGAGACGCGGGTGCGTCCGGCGGTGGCGCAGGACGGCGGCGACATCATCTTCGACCGCTATGAGGACGGCGTCGTCTATCTGCACATGCAGGGCTCCTGCTCCGGCTGCCCCAGCTCGACCGCGACGCTCAAGGCGGGCATCGAGAACATGCTCCGCCACTACATCCCCGAGGTGCACGAGGTGCGTCCGGTCTGAGCGGCGCCGCTCAGCCCGCCGTCATCATGGAGACCGCGAGATCGCGGTCGCTCAGCAGCGGGTAGAGCCGCGAGTCGAAAAACTGATAGTGCCACCACTCGTTGCGATAGAAGTCCCAGCCCGCCGCCGTCATCAATCCCAGGAGCAGCAGGCGGTTGCGCTGCGCCTCCGGCGAGACCTCGGTGTTGCCGTGATGCGAGAGCGGCGTGAAGGCATCGAAGCCCGTGCCCATCTCGAGCTCGCGCCCGGCGCTGTCGACCAGCGTCAGGTCGACCGCGACGCCGCGGGAGTGCGGCGAGCCGCGGCGGGGGTCGGCAAGGAACTCCGGATCGGGCCGCGCCTCCCAGAGCTTCCATTGCGCCTCCGACGGCCGGAACGCATCGAAGATCTTGAAGCCGAGGCCGAGCGGCCGGGCCAGGGCCTGCGCGCGGGCGAGGCGCTCGGCGGCGACCACGTGGAGATAGCAGGCCGCACGGGCATAGACCGGCCTTCCCGTGATGTTGCCGGCGGTGGCGTAGGCGATCTCGAGCGCGACGCCGTGGGTCTCCGGACGGATCTCGACGAGTGCTGCGGGCATGAGCGATAGGGAGAGATTGCGGAAATGGGCGGCAGCGGGGATGCTCGCCCTTCCTATCACGCCAGGGGCCTATCTGCGATGAGGGTTCTCGCCTTCGACAGCTCCGGCAACGGCTGCTCCGCCGCCGTGGTCGGGGAGGAGGGCGTCCTCGCGCACGAATTCAAGGCGATGGAGCTCGGACAAGCGGAGCGGCTGCTGCCGATGATCGCGCGCGTGATGGCGGCAGCGGGCCTTTGCTTTCCCGAGCTCGATTGCATCGCCGTCACGGTGGGGCCCGGCGCCTTCACGGGCGTGCGCATCGGGATCGCCGCCGCCGAAGGCCTGGCGCTCGCGAGCGGCAAGCCCGTACTGGGTCTCACGGGCTTCGAGACCGTCGCGACGGCGGTGCCGGACGATCTCCTGCCGGGGCGTCGGCTTGCGGTGGCGCTCGAGAGCCGCCGCGAGGAGCTCTACCTCCAGGCCTTTGACGAGAGCCGGAAGCCGCTCGGACCGGGTGCCTTGGTGCCCCGGAGCGAGTGGCGGGCATGGCTCCCCGAAGGCCCGATCGTCCTCGCGGGCGACGGCGCCGAGCGCTTCCAGAACGCCCTCGGCCGAGGCGACATCCTGCGCGCGCCCGGAAGCGGCATTCCCGATGCCGCCGATCTCGGCCGTCTCGCCCGCGCGCGCTGGCTTCGCGGAGAGCGGACGGAGCGCCTCGAGCCGCTCTACCTCCGGGCGCCCGACACTACCCTGCCTGCAAAGGAGCGCGCGCCGTGAGCTCCTGGCAGGTCGCGCGCATTACCGGGGGCGACCTCGCGGACGTGGCGCTGCTGCACGGGCTCTGCTTCCCCGGCGAGGCCTGGAGCCGCGAGGACTTCGCGGGCATCCTCGCGATCGCCGGCGCGAGCGGCCATTGGGCGATCGAGGAAGGCGATCCGCAGCGACGCGCGCAAGCCTTCCTCTTCGACACGCTCCTCGGCCCCGCCGGCGAGATCGTGACCTTGGGCGTGGCGCCCGGCGCGCGCCGGCGCGGCGCCGCCCGCGCGCTCCTCGCCGACCTCTTCGCGCGCGCCCGCGGACTCGGCATCCCCACTCTCACCCTCGAGGTCGCCGACGACAACCTCGCCGCGCTCGCGCTTTACGAGAGCCTGGGATTCGAGCGGCTCGGCCTCCGCCGCGCCTACTACCGTCGCCCCGGCGGCGCGGTCATGGATGCGCGGCTCTTGCGGCGCACGCTTCTAGCTTAGAGACGCAAGTCGGCAGAGTCCTCATGCTTGCGTTTTTAAGCATCGGCGGCGGTTTCTACTCGGCCGTTTCGAAGCACAATCTTGTCTTGGGATCGGTCATTGCTTTATAGGCGCTGACAAACTATATCGATGGCCAGTTTTCCCCGGGGAATGTCCGAAATGACCGATAACGCGAACACTAAGGAATTGCTCTCGCTGACCACGGAAATCGTGGCGGCCCACGTCTCCAACAACACTGTCGCGGCGAACGATCTGCCCCAGCTCATCAGCTCGGTTTATCAATCGCTTGCGGGCGTGGGCAAGGGCCCGGCGCCGGCGGCGGAGCGGCCGGAGCCGGCGGTGCCAGTGAAGAAATCGGTGCACGCCGACTACATCGTCTGCCTCGAGGACGGCAAGAAGCTGAAGATGCTGAAGCGGCATCTCAAGACCGCCTACAACATGACGCCCGAGCAATACCGGGAGCGCTGGAGCCTGGCGCCGGACTATCCGATGGTGGCGCCCAACTACGCGCGGCAGCGCTCGCGTCTCGCCAAGGAGATCGGGCTCGGGACCCGCGGCAGAAAATCCAGCGCCGCCTGAGACTTAGAGGAGTCCGGCCGGACGGCGGCACGCCGTCATAGGACGGTCAGGGCGTTTTGGCTATACTGCTAACCATATGCGCTCGCGGCCCGATGCCGGCGGCCGGGTATCGGCCACCGGCGGAACCGGGGCGCCAACGCATGGGGCGTTCCGACCGAAGCGCCGCACGCGCAAGTGCGGAGCAGGCGGTTCCGACAGGGAGGCGTTGCTAGGCCGATGCCGTCGCGCCTGGAGCAGCTTTGCATCGACAAGGGGCTCAAGATGACGGAGCAGCGCCGGATCATCGCGCGCGTGCTCTCGGACTCCGCCGATCACCCCGACGTCGAGGCGGTCCATCGCCGCGCGACCGAGATCGACCCCCGCATCAGCATCGCCACGGTCTACCGCACCGTCCGCCTTTTCGAGGAGGCGAACATCCTCGCGCGCCACGACTTCGGCGACGGCCGCGCTCGCTACGAGGAGATGCCGAGCGATCATCACGATCATCTCATCGACCTCCAGACCGGGCGGGTGATCGAGTTCACGAACGAGACGATCGAGGGCTTGCAGCGCCAGGTGGCGGAGAAGCTGGGATACCGCCTCGTCGGCCACCGGCTCGAGCTCTACGCCGTGCCCCTCGAGTCCAAGCGCGACGGCGGCGAGCGGAAATGAGCGGCGCGCGCCACAGCGTTCGTCCGGCCACGGCCGGCGGCGAGCGGACCCTATGAACGAGCCGCAGCTCCGCCGCCTCGCCGAGACGCAGGCCGCTCCCGAGGAGCCCGCGAGCTTCCACATCCGCATGGGCACCCTCGCCGTGCGCCTCGCGCGGAACGCGGCGGAGGTCGCGGCGGCCGAGGCGCTCCGCTACCGCGTCTTCTACGACGAGATGGGCGCCAGGCCCTCCCCGGAGATGGAGCGCACCCGCCGCGACTTCGACGAATTCGACGAGGTCGCGGATCACCTCCTCGTCATGGACAACGCGCGCGGCCTCGGCCCCGACGCGGTGATCGGGACCTACCGGCTGATCCGGCGCTCCGCCGCCGAGCGCGCCGGACGCTTCTACTCCGCCGCCGAGTACGACATCTCCACCATGGTGGCCTATCCCGGCGAAATTTTGGAGCTCGGCCGCTCCTGCGTCGATGCGGGCGCGCGCAACCGGCCGACGATGCAGCTCCTCTGGCGAGGCATTGCCGCCTACGTCTTCCACTACCAGATCGATCTCATGTTCGGCTGCGCGAGCCTCCATGGCACCGATCCCGACGCGCTCGCGGTGCCCTTGAGCTACCTCCACTACCACCACCTGGCGCCGCCGGCCCTGCGTCCGCGCGCGCTGCCCGAGCTCTACGTCGACATGCGCCGGCTCCCGCCGCAGGCGATCGATCCCGCAAAGGCGCTCGCGGAACTGCCGCCCCTCATCAAGGGCTATCTGCGCCTCGGCGGCTTCGTCGGCGACGGCGCCGTCATCGACCGCCAATTCAACACCACCGACGTCGCGATCATCGTCAAGACCGACCTCGTCACCGACAAATACTATCGGCACTACGAGCGGCAGGCGCGCGGGGCGAGCGCGCCTTGAGCGCCTTCCTGCTGCGGCTGCGCCGCATCTTCCTCTACCTCGCCCTCACCTTGCCGCTGATGCCGGTGCAGGCGGTGCTGGTTTTGCTGCGCTCGCGCCTCGCCTCGAGGCTGCCGGTCTCCTATCACCGGCGCACGAGCCGCATCCTGGGCTTCGAGGTCGAGACGATCGGGACACCCTCGACGCATCGGCCCACGCTTTTCGTGGTCAATCACGTCTCCTACCTCGACATCGAGATCCTCGGCGGCGTGATCGAGGGCTCGTTCATCGCGAAGCGCGAGGTCGCGGGCTGGCCGCTCTTCGGCTGGCTCGCGAAGCTGCAGCGGACCGTCTTCATCGAGCGCCGCCAGCACACGACGCACCATCAGCGCGACGCGATCCTCGACCGCCTCAGGGCCGGCGACAGCCTGATCCTCTTTCCGGAAGGCACCAGCGGCGACGGCAACCGGGTGCTGCCCTTCAAGAGCGCGCTCTTCGGCGCGGTGCACGGCGCGCATCTTCCGCATCCCGTCGCGGTGCAGCCGGTCTCGCTCGCCTATACGCGCCTCGACGGCATGCCGCTCGGGCGCTTCTACCGTCCCTTCTTCGCCTGGTACGGCGACATGGATATGGGCTCGCATCTCTGGGCGATGCTGGGCCTGGGCCAGACCGGCGTCGTCGTGCAGTTTCATCCGCCCGTCAGCGCCGAGAGCTTCCACTCTCGCAAGGCCATGGCGGATCATTGCTGGCGCGTCGTCTCCGCGGGCGTCGCCTCGGCGCTCGCGGGCCGCCCGCAGCCGGTCGAGCCCACCCCGGCGGTGCGGCCGCTCCCGGTCGCCGAGCCCGCGGTGCCGGCCGCCGCGGTAGCGGAGGTCGCCAACGGCTGATCCCATGACGAAATCGCTGTTCATCAAGACTTACGGCTGCCAGATGAACGTCTACGACAGCGCGCGCATGGCGGACGTGCTGGCGCCCCTGGGCTATCGCGCGGTCGAGACGCCGGAGGGCGCGGATATGGTGATCCTCAACACATGCCACATCCGCGAGAAGGCCGCGGAGAAGGTGTTCTCGGAGCTGGGCCGGCTCAAGACGCTGCAGAAGCGCAAGGCGCGGGCGGGCGGGCGCATGATCCTCGCGGTCGCGGGCTGCGTCGCGCAGGCCGAAGGCGCGGAGATCGCGGCGCGGGCGCCCCACGTCGACATCGTGCTGGGGCCGCAGACCTATCACCGCCTTCCGGAGATGGTGGCGGCGGCGACGCGCGCCGCAGGCCGCGTCCTCGACACCGAGTTCCCCGCCGAGGCCAAGTTCGATTTCCTGCCGGAGACCGCCGCGCCGCAGGGCATCTCGGCCTTCCTCACGATCCAGGAGGGCTGCGACAAGTTCTGCACCTTCTGCGTCGTGCCCTATACGCGCGGCGCCGAGTTCTCGCGGCCGGCGGCGCAGGTGATCGCTGAGGCGCGGCGCCTCGTCCTCGCCGGCGCGCGCGAGATCACGCTGCTCGGCCAGAACGTCAACGCCTATCACGGCGAGGCGCCCGAGGGCGGCGTCTGGGGCCTGGGCCGCTTGCTCCGCGCGCTCGCGGAGCTTCCGGGCCTGCTACGCCTGCGCTACACCACCTCGCACCCTCGCGACGTCGACGACGAGCTCGTGGCCGCGCATCGCGACCTGCCGATGCTGATGCCGTTCCTGCATCTTCCGGTGCAGTCGGGCTCCGACCGAGTGCTCGCCGCCATGAATCGCGGCCACAGCGCGGGCGATTATCTTCGGACGCTCGGGCGGCTGCGCGCGGCGCGGCCGGAGATCGCCTTCTCCTCGGATTTCATCGTGGGCCATCCCGGCGAGAGCGAGGCGGATTTCGCGGCAACCCTCGCGCTCGTGCGCGAGGCGCGCTACGCCCAGGCATTCTCCTTCAAGTACAGCCCGCGCCCCGGCACCCCCGCGGCGAGCGAGGACGGCCAGGTGCCGGAGCCCGTCAAGGCCGAGCGGCTCCAGCGCCTCCAGGAGCTGCTGCAGGAGCAGCAGCGCGCCTTCAACCTGAGCCAGGTGGGCAAGATCTTGCCCGTGCTCCTGGAGAAGCCGGGCCGGCATCCGGGCCAGCTCGTGGGCCGCAGCCCCTATCTCCAGCCCGTGCATGCGACGGCGCCCGCGCGGCTCGTCGGCGCGCTGGTGCCGCTGCTGATCCGCGGCGCCGAGCCCAACAGCCTCGCGGGCGAGCATCTGGAGAGCGCGGCATGAGCGTCACCAAGAGCGGCGACGCCATCGTGCAGATGCGCTTCGACGACAACGCGCTCCTCCCGCTGCTCTTCGGCGAGCACGACGCCCATCTCGACCGGATCGAGCGCCAGCTCGGCGTCTCTATCGCCTCGCGCGGCAACCGGCTCGAGATCAGCGGCCCCAGCACGAAGGCGGAGGAGGCGCAGGCGGCGCTCGCCGCGCTCTACCAGCGCCTCAAGCGCGGCCACGAGGTCGACGGCGCCGCGGTCGATGCGGCGGTGCGGCTCGCGCACAGCCGCGGCGGCGCGGAGGCGCCGGGCGCCTTCGGGATCGAGAGCGAGATCCACACCAAGAAGCGCCGCATCTCCGCGCGAAGCCCAGTCCAGGCGCAGTATATCCAGGCGCTCCGCGCGCACGAGCTCGTCTTCGGCCTTGGGCCCGCCGGCACCGGCAAGACCTATCTCGCGGTCGCGACCGCCGTCGACATGATGATGAGCGGCAGGGTCGAGCGCATCGTCCTCTCGCGCCCCGCGGTCGAGGCCGGGGAGCGTCTGGGATTCCTTCCCGGGGATCTCCGCGAGAAGGTCGATCCCTATCTCCGCCCGCTCTACGACGCGCTCTACGACATGCTCCCGGGCGAGCAGGTGCAGAAGCGCATGATGAGCGGCGACATCGAGATCGCGCCCTTGGCCTTCATGCGGGGACGCACCCTCGCGCACGCCTACGTCATCCTCGACGAGGCGCAGAACACGACGCCGATGCAGATGAAGATGTTCTTGACCCGGCTCGGCGAGGGCGCGCGCATGGCGGTCACCGGCGATCCCTCGCAGGTCGATCTGCCGCGCGGGACCAGCTCGGGTCTCGCGGACGCGCTCGCGACGCTCGACGGCGTCGAGGGCATCGCCACCGTGCGCTTCAGCGAGGCCGACGTTGTCCGCCACGCGCTAGTGCAGCGCATCGTCCAGGCCTACGACCGGCGCGACCGGCGGCGTGCGCAGAAGCGGAGCGGCACCGACGATGCCTAGCCGCCCCCGCCCCTCGAGCCGCAGGAAGCCCGCGGTCTCCGTCGAGCTCCTGGAGCCCTCCACGCGCTGGCGCGAGCGCCTGCCGCGGCGGCGCCAGCTCTGCGTCGCGGCCGTCGAGGCCGCCTTCGCCGCGGCGAAGCCGCGCCTGAGCCGGCGTACGGAGGTGAGCGTGGTGCTCGCGGACGACGCGCTCCTGCGGCGTCTCAACCGGCAATGGCGGCGGATCGACGCCGCGACCGACGTGCTCTCCTTCCCGGGCCTCGACGAGGACCTCCCGCCGAAGGCGCCCTTCCTCCTCGGCGACGTCGTCCTCGCCTTCGAGACCGCGAGCCGCGAGGCGCAGGAGCAGGGAAAGCCGCTCGCCGACCATCTGCGCCACCTGGTCGTGCACGGCGTGCTGCATCTCCTCGGCTACGACCACGCGGAGCCCGGCGGCGCCGAGCGCATGGAGGCACTCGAGACCGAGGTGCTCGCGCGGCTCGGCGTCGCCGATCCCTATGCCGAGCGGCAGGCGGCGGGCGATGACTGACGCGCCAAGCAGCCGCCATCCCGGCGAGCGCCCGAGCGAGACCGAGGGCCCGTTCCGCAGCCTGCGCAACTGGCTGCGCCAGCTCCGCGGCGAGCGCGGCGAGCCGGATCTCCGCGCCTCGCTCGAGGAGCTCATCGAGGAGCACGAGGAGGAGCCGATCGACGCCCAGGAGCGGGCGATTCTCGCGAACATCCTGAAGCTCCACGAATTGACCGCTGCCGACGTCATGGTGCCGCGCGTCGACATCATCGCCCTCGAGGCCGAGACGCCGATCGACGCGGTCGCGAAATCCTTCATCGAGCAGGGCCACTCGCGCATGCCCGTCTACCGCGAGACCCTCGACGACGTGATCGGCATGGTCCACATCAAGGACGTGCTGCCCTATGCGGTGGACGGCAAGCCCGTGACGCTCGCGAGGATCGTGCGCAAGGTGCTGTTCGTGGCGCCCTCGATGCCGATCCTCGATCTGCTCCTGCAGATGCGCCTCACGCATATCCACCTCGCGCTCGTGGTCGACGAGTTCGGCGGCGTCGACGGGCTCGTCACCATCGAGGACGTGATCGAGGAGATCGTCGGCGAGATCGAGGACGAGCACGACCTCGCCGATCTCCCGCAATGGATCGAGCGCCCCGACGGCAGCGTGATCGTGGAGGCGCGCATGCCCATGACCGCGGTGGAGGAGCGCACGGGGCTGAAGCTGCTGCCCCCGGAGATGGAGGAAGGGGTCAACACCCTCGGCGGCCTCGTCACCGCGCTCGCGGGACGCGTGCCCGCGCGCGGCGAGGTGATCAAGCATCCGCTGGGCTTCGAGATCGAGGTGCTGGAAGCCGATCCCCGCCGCGTCAAGCGCATGCGCCTGCGCGGCCTCCCCGCGCCGCCGCCATCCGAGAGCGCAGAGCATGCCTGAGGCCGCGACCTCCCAGGGCTTTCGCGGCGCGGCGCCGGTGGCGCCCGCGCAGATCGCCGCGCTCAGGCTCGCGGAGCTCAGGGGGATGCGACGCCACGGCGCGGCCTTCCTCCTGGGCGCGCTCGCGATGGCGGCGCTGCCGCCGGTCGACGTGACTCCGGTCCTGGCGGTCTCCTTCACGGGGCTCGTCTGGCTCGCCGATGGGGCGCAGCGCCCGCGCGAGGCCTTCGCGCTCGGCTGGACCTTCGGGCTCGGCTTCTTCGTGGCGGGGCTCTACTGGATCGCCGCCGCGCTCTTCGTGGACATCGCGCAGTTCTGGTGGCTCGTCCCCTTCGCGGTCCTGGGCCTGCCGGCGGCGCTCGCCTTCTTCCCGGCCTTCGCGCTGCTCGCCTCGCACCTCATCTGCAGGGGCTTGCGCTGGCGCGGCACCGCGCGAGTGCTCGCGCTCGCGGTCTGCTGGTGCGCGGCGGAGTGGCTCCGCGGCCACGTCCTCACGGGCCTCCCCTGGAACCTCGTGGGCTATGCCTGGTCGGGAGCCTTTCCCGGCAGTCTCGCGATGCTGCAGACGGTCTCCCTCGTGGGCATCTATGGCTTGAGCCTCGTCACGGTGCTGGTGGCAATGCTGCCGGCGACGCTCGGCGATTTCGGCGGCCGGCGCTCGCCGCCGCTCCTGGCCGCGCTCGGCCTGCTCGGCCTCTGCCTCGGCTTCGGCTGGTCGCGGCTCGAGGCGGGACCGCCGCCCAATGTACCTGGCGCGATGCTCCGGATCGTCCAGCCCTCGATCCCGCAGACCCTCAAGAACGATCGCGCGGAGCGCGAGGCGAATTTCCGCCGCCACCTCGCCTTGAGCGCCTCGCCCGGCGAGAGCAGCGAGCCGCTCACGGCGGTGATCTGGCCGGAGGCCTCGGCGCCGCCGCTCCTCGAGCGCTTCCCCGAGGAGCGGCTCCTCATCGCCTCGGTGCTGCCGCCGGGCGCCATTGCGCTCGTGGGCAGCGACCGGACCGATCCGTTCCCCGCTCGCCCCGAGCATTTCTGGAACAGCATGGTCGCGATCGACCACGAGGGCCGGATCGTCGCGAGCTACGACAAGGCGCATCTCGTACCCTTCGGCGAGTACGTGCCCATGCGCTCGATCCTGCCGATCAACAAGATCACGCCGGGCACCGCCGATTTCTCCGCGGGTCCGGGCCCGCGCACGCTGCACGTGCCGGGGCTCCCGCCGTTCTCGCCGCTCATCTGCTACGAGGCGATCTTCCCTGGCGCCGCGATCGATCCGACGGATCGGCCGCAGTGGCTCCTTGGTCTCACCAACGACGGCTGGTACGGCATCAGCTCGGGTCCCTTCCAGCATTTCAGCATCGCCCGCACCCGCGCGGTCGAGGAAGGTCTGCCGCTCGTGCGCGCCGCCAACAACGGCGTCTCCGGCGTGGTCGACCCCTACGGACGCGTGGTGCACCGCTTGGGTCTCGACGCCATCGGGTACCTCGACGTGGCGCTGCCGCAGAGCTTGCCGCCGACCCTCTACGAGCGCGTCGGCGATTTACCTTTCTTAATCGCGCTGCCCGTGTTTCTAGGCTTGGCATGGTGTGTCGCTCGTTTCCGGATGAAACGTCGCGAAGGCGCGTGAATTTCCGCGGAATCGCAGCGACGGCGGCCGCGAATCCGTTGACCGCGCGCGATCCCGTGAATTATCAATTGCCGACCTGGGAATTCGGCGGTCCACGAAAATGAATCAAAAAGCGGGAGACGGACGTAGACGCCGTCAGAAATCGGAGAAGCCAAACCCGATCGACATCCACGTCGGCGCCCGCGTGCGGCTGCGCCGCACGCTCCTGGGCATGAGCCAGGAGAAGCTCGGCGAGGCGATCGGCCTCACCTTCCAGCAGGTGCAGAAATACGAGCGCGGCGCGAACCGCGTCGGCGCGAGCCGGCTCTACGATCTCTCGCGCGTCCTCGACGTGCCGGTGTCGTTCTTCTTCGACGACATCAGCCCCAACGTCGCGCATGCCGCCGAAGCACGGCTCGAGGGCATGATCGACGAGGCGCCCAGCCCCGCGCACGAGGCCGACCCAATGATGCGGCGCGAGACGCTCGAGCTCATGCGCGCCTATTACCGCATCGCCGACACGCAGGTGCGGCGGCGTCTTTTCGACCTCACCAAGGCGATCGCGAACGTATCGCGCGGCGAGCACTGAGGGGCGGCGTCCCACCTTCGCGTGGGATGCAGCCCGCGCGCAAAAATCCTTGACGACGCTCCATGCCGGTTGCAACTAGTCGCTGCCGCAGCACCGCCGCTGCGAGCGGAGCCGGGGATTTGCCGCGCCATCTCTACCAAACGGCCCGGGACGGGCCGGAGAAAGGATCGACTGTGGCCACGCGCAATTACGTCTTCACCAGCGAGTCCGTGTCGGAGGGGCATCCGGACAAGCTCTGCGACCGCATTTCCGACGCGGTGGTCGATACCTTCCTTGCGGCCGATCCGCACTCGCGCGTCGCCTGCGAGACCATGGCGACGACCAATCACGTCGTGCTCGCGGGCGAGGTGCGCGGCCCCGGCTCGATCACCAAGGACCTGCTGATCGAGGTCGCGCGGCACGCGATCAAGGACATCGGCTACGAGCAGGAGGGCTTCCACTGGAAGCGGGCGCAGGTCGAGTGCCTGGTGCATGCGCAATCCTCCGACATCGCCCAGGGCGTCGATGCCGCCGGCAACAAGGACGAGGGCGCGGGCGACCAGGGCATCATGTTCGGCTACGCCTGCCGCGAGACGCCGGAGCTGATGCCGGCGCCGATCTACTACGCGCACTCGATCCTACGCTCGCTCTCGAAGGCGCGGCACGAGGGCTCGGCGCCGAAGCTCGGCCCCGACGCCAAGAGCCAGGTCTCCCTCCAATACATCGACGGCAAGCCCGTGCGCGCGACCTCCGTCGTGGTCTCGACGCAGCACGCGCCCGAGATCGACCAGGACGAGGTGCGCGAGATCGTGCGGCCGCACGTCGTGAACGTTCTGCCGGAGGGCTGGATGTGCGACGAGGAGCATTTCTACGTCAATCCCACCGGACGCTTCGTCATCGGCGGGCCCGACGGCGACACCGGACTCACGGGCCGCAAGATCATCGTCGACACCTATGGCGGCTCGGCCCCGCATGGCGGCGGCGCCTTCTCCGGCAAGGACCCGACCAAGGTCGACCGCTCCGCCGCCTATGCCGCGCGCTATCTCGCTAAAAACGTGGTGGCGGCGCAGCTCGCGGAACGCTGCGTGATCCAGGTCTCCTACGCGATCGGCGTGGCGAAGCCGCTCTCGGTCTACGTCGACACCTACGGCACCGCGCGCTGCGACGAGGAGAAGCTCGCGGTCGCGCTGCAGCAGCTCATGGACCTCTCGCCCCGCGGCATCCGGACGCATTTGGCGCTCAACAAGCCGATCTATGCGCGGACCGCGGCCTACGGTCACTTCGGCCGGCATCCCGAGGCCGATGGCGGCTTCTCCTGGGAGCGCCTCGACCTCGTGGGCGAGCTGCGCTCGGCGCTCGCCTGACGACACCGGCGCCGCGCCAGCGCTTTCTCTACGGCCGCCGCCGCGGCCGCGCCCTTCGCCCGGGACAGCAGAGCCTCCAAGCGGAGCTCCTGCCGAGGCTCGGCTTCGAGGTGCCGGAGACGGGCACGCTCGACCCCGCGGCGCTGTTCGAGGCGCCGCCCCGCGAGATCTGGCTCGAGATCGGCTTCGGCGCGGGCGAGCATCTGGCTTGGCAGGCAGCGCAGCATCCCGAGCTGGGCTTTCTCGGCGCCGAGGTGTTCGAGAACGGCGTGGTGAAGCTCCTCGCGGAAATCCGCCGCCGGCATCTCACGAACATCCGCATCCTCGTCGACGACGCGCGCCTCTTGCTTAGGGCGCTACCGGACCGCTCGCTCGGCCGCGCCTTCATACTCTTTCCCGATCCCTGGCCGAAGCAGCGCCACCACAAGCGCCGCATGGTCTCGCAGGCGACGCTCGACGAGCTCGCGCGGACGCTGCGGCCGGGCGCCGAGCTCAGGCTCGCGACCGACGACATCGGGTATCTCCGCTGGATGCTGGAGCTGGCGCCGGCGCATTCCGCCTTCGAGTGGCTCGCCCGCGGGCCCCGCGACTGGCGCGAGCGGCCCGAGGATTGGCCCCAGACGCGCTACGAGCAGAAGGCGATCGCGGCGGGCCGGGTGCCGTATTTTCTGCGGCTGAGGCGGCGGTCATGAAATGAGAAAACCATCTGGCGCAGAGGGTGCGGAGGTTGCGCGGAGGACGCGGAGGACCGGATTTCATTCTTACCCACTGCGACCTCTGCGCATCCTCGGCGCCCTCTGCGCGATTCCTTTCTTTGGTCTTGGCCGGCCAGGAACCCTTGCACCTCCGCCGAAAATCGCTATATTCCCGGCCATAACAAACCCATAGGGTGCGATCTCCGATCGCATCTCTGAAATCAAGGGGTGGGCCCAAAGGCCCGCCCTTTTGTTTTGGTGAAATGCCCTTGGGAATCAGGGACTTCGGACTAGGATCGAGAATTGGCTGAGACGGCACGGATCGAGGCGCTGATCGCGCCATCGCTGGAGGCAATGGGCTACAAGCTCGTGCGCGTCGCCTTCATGGGCGGGCGCAACGCGGTGCTGCAGGTGATGGCCGAGCGCGCAGACTTGAGGCCCATGGGCATGGACGACTGCTCCGAGATCACGCACGCGGTCTCGGCGCTCCTCGACGTCGCCGATCCGATCGCGCAGAGCTACGTCCTCGAGGTCACCTCGCCGGGGATCGACCGGCCGCTCTTGCGCGCGGAGGACTACGAGCGCTTCCGCGGCTTCGAGGCGAAGGTCGAGCTGCTGCGGCCCTTGGGCGGGCGCCGGCGCTTCCGCGGCCGCATCCTGGGATTTGCCGAGGGCCGCGTCAGGCTCGCGCTCGGCGTCGAGGAGGTCGAGCTGCCTCTCGCCGATGTCCAGCGTGCGAAGCTCGTGCTCACGGACGAATTGATCGCGGCCACCGAGGCCCGCACCTGAACCACCCACCTCAACTCCAACCAGCAACCGAGACCGTCATGCAATCCCCCGCCACCTATGCCCGACCCGAGCTCCTGCAAGTCGCCGACACCGTCGCGCGCGACAAGGGCATCGACCGCGACGAGGTGCTCGTCGCCATGGAGCAGGCGATCCAGAAGGCGGGCCGCTCCAAATACGGCCAGGAATACGACATCCGCGCCGAGATCGACCGCAAGAACGGCGAGATCCGCCTGCTCCGCTTCCGCGAGGTGAAGGATCCCGTGGAGAACGAGGCGACGCAGATCTCGCTCGCAGAGGCCCGCCGCTTCAATCCCGAGGCGGAGGTCGGCGACTTCATCACGGACCCGCTGCCCCCCATCGATTTCGGCCGCATCGCCGCGCAGACCGCGAAGCAGGTGATCGTCCAGAAGGTCCGCGACGCCGAGCGCCAGCGCCAATTCAACGAGTACAAGGACCGCATCGGCGAGATCGTGAACGGTCTCGTGAAGCGCGTCGAGTTCGGCAACGTCATCGTCGATCTGGGCCGCGCCGAGGCGATCCTCCGCCGCGACGAGCTCCTGCCGCGCGAGACTTTCCGCCAGGGCGAGCGCGTGCGCGCCTACATCTACGACGTCCGCCAGGAGGTCCGCGGCCCGCAGATCTTCCTCTCGCGCACGCATCCGCAATACATGGCGAAGCTCTTCGCCCAGGAGGTGCCGGAGATCTACGACGGCATCATCGAGATCCGCGCCGTCGCTCGCGACCCCGGGAGCCGCGCCAAGATCGCGGTCATCTCCAACGACAGCGGCATCGACCCCGTCGGCGCCTGCGTCGGCATGCGCGGGAGCCGCGTCCAGGCCGTCGTCGCGGAGCTCCAGGGCGAGAAGATCGACATCATCCCGTGGTCACAGGACCCCGCTACCTTCGTCGTCAACGCATTGGCGCCGGCGGAGGTCGCGAAGGTCGTGATGGACGAGGAGCAGCGCCGCATCGAGGTGGTCGTCCCCGACGATCAGCTCAGCCTCGCGATCGGCCGGCGCGGACAGAACGTGCGCCTCGCCTCGCAGCTCACGGGCTGGGACATCGACATCCTGACGGAGGCCGAGGAATCCGAGCGTCGGCAGGAGGAGTTCCGCACGCGGAGCCAGATGTTCATCGATGCGCTCGACGTCGACGACGTGATCGCGCATCTCCTCGTGACGGAGGGCTTCGCCTCGGTCGAGGAGGTGGCCTTCGTCGCGGCCGACGAGCTCTCGCGGATCGAGGGCTTCGACGAGAACGTCGCGAAGGAGCTCCAGGAGCGCGCCCGGGTCTATCTCGAGGAGCAGGCGGCGCGCGCCGAGGCGAAGCGCCGGGAGCTCGGCGTCAGCGACGAGATCGCGGCGATCGAGGGCCTGACCCCGGCGCGGCTGGTGGCGCTCGGCGAGAAGGGCGTGAAGACGCTCGACGATCTCGGCGATCTCGCGGGAGACGAGCTCATGGAGATGATGCCCGCGGCCCTCAAGCTCGAGACCGAGGACGCAAACCGCATCATCATGGCCGCGCGCGCGCATTGGTTCGGCGAGGAGGGCGCGCCCGCAACCGAGGAGGCGAAGGAAGCGTGACCGCGACCGCGGCGCTCGCGTCCGAGGCGAACGAGGAGCAGGGGCCGCTCCGGCGGTGCCTGGTCACCGGCGAGTCGCACCCCAAGGCGGAGCTCCTGCGCTTCGTCGTCGGGCCCGACCGGCGGATCGTCCCGGACGTCGCCGAGCGCCTGCCCGGTCGGGGTTTGTGGACGCTGGCGCGGAGGGATATAGTGACGGCCGCCGTGAAGAAGCGGCTGTTCCAGCGCGCGGCGCGGGCGCAAGTGACGGTCGAGGACGATCTCCCCGACCGCGTGGAGGCACTATTGGCGCGGCGGGCGATCGACTTGCTCGGCCTCGCGCGGCGCGCGGGGCTTGCGGTCGCGGGCTTCGCCAAGGTCGAGGCGGCGCTGCGGGGGAAGAGCGCGGCGGCGCTGCTCGCCGCGAGCGACGGCAGCGCCGACGGGCGCCGGAAGCTCGAGGCGCTGGCGCCAGCGCTGCCGCGGGTCGAGGCGCTGAGCGCCGCGGAGCTTGGCGCGGGTTTCGGGCGGGAGAGCCTGGTGCATGCGGCGCTGAAGCGCGGACCGCTCGCCGAGTCGCTCCTGGCGGAGGCCCGGCGGCTCGCGGGGTTCCGCGGGGCCGGGATCAATCGAGTTGCGAGCAAGGACGTACGATCGGACTGAGATGACGGACAACACCGAGCAAGAAAACAAGCGCCTGAGCCTCGGCCGCACCGGCGGTGGCAAGCTGGAGCTGCGCAAGCCCGTCGAGACGGGCCAGGTGCGCCAGAGCTTCCCGCACGGCCGCTCCAAGACCGTGGAGGTCGTGCGCAAGCGCCGCGTCGTCGGCCCTGGCACGCCCGAGCGGGCGGAGCCCGGCAAGGCCGGCGGAGCCCCGGCCGCAGCGGCGCCTCAGGCGGCGCCGCAGGGCGGCGCGGCCGCCAAGCGCCCGCCCGTGGTGATGCCGCGCGGCCTGACGCCGAGCGAGCAGGCGGCGCGGCTCAGTGCGCTCAAGGGCGCCATCCTCGCGGACGAGGAGGCGAAGCGGCAGGCCCTGCTCGATGCCGACCGCCAGCGCGAGGAAGAGGCGCGCCACGCCGAGGAGGAGAGGCACCGCCGCGAGGAGGAATCCAAGCGCCGGTCGGAGGAGGAGGACGTCAAGCGCAAGTCCGAGGAGGAGGCGCGCCAGCGCGCCGAGACCGAGGCGAAGCGCAAAGCCGAGGAGGACAAGCGGCGCGAGATGGCCGAGCGCGCGGGCAAGGCCGCGGCCGCCAAGGTCGCCGCGCTCACTGCGGCCGGCAAGGTCAAGGTCGAGGAGGAGATCGAGGAGGAGCCGCCGGCCAAGCGCGGCAAGGCCGAGGCGCGCAAGGCGCCTCTCGTCCCGCGGCGCGAGGAGCCGCGCCGCCGCACCTCGAAGCTCACGGTCACGCGCGCCCTCAACGAGGGGGACGAGGAGCGCATGCGCAGTCGCGCGCAGCAGCTCCGGCGTCAAGAGCGCGAGAAGCAGCGCCACCTCCAGCTGGTGCAGGAGCAGGTGAAGATCGTCCGCGACGTCGTGATCCCGGAGACGATCACCGTGCAGGAGCTCGCGAGCCGCATGGCCGAGCGGGGCGCCGACGTGATCAAGGCGCTGATGCGCATGGGCGTCATGGCGACCATCAACCAGGTGATCGACGCCGACACCGCCGAGCTCGTCGTCACGGAGTTCGGGCACAACCTGAAGCGCGTCGCCGAATCCGACATCGAGATCGGCCTCAAGGGGGAGGCCGACGCGCCGGAGACGCTGGAGTCGCGGCCTCCGGTCGTCACCATCATGGGCCACGTCGACCACGGCAAGACCTCGCTCCTCGACGCGCTCCGCCACACGGACGTCGCCGCGGGCGAGGCCGGCGGCATCACCCAGCACATCGGCGCATATCAGGTGACGCTGCCCGACGGGCACAAGGTCACCTTCATCGACACGCCGGGCCACCAGGCCTTCACCCAGATGCGCGCGCGCGGCGCCACCGTCACGGACATCGTGGTGCTGGTGGTCGCGGCCGACGACGGCATCAAGGAGCAGACGGTGGAGGCGATCCGGCACGCCAAGGCCGCGAAGGTGCCGATCATCGTCGCCATCAACAAGATGGACAAGCCCGACGCCAATCCCGACAAGGTGCGCCAGGAGCTGCTGCAGCACGAGATCGTCGTGGAGAAGCTCTCCGGCGACGTGCTCGACGTCGAGGTCTCCGCCACCAAGAAGACCGGCCTCGAGAAGCTCCTCGAGGCGATCCTGCTGCAGGCGGAAATCCTCGACCTCAAGGCCAATCCGGACCGTCCCGCCGACGGCGCCGTCATCGAGGCGAAGCTCGAGCGCGGCCGCGGCGCGGTCGCGACGGTGCTGATCAAGCGCGGCACGCTCCGCGTCGGCGACATCTTCGTCACGGGGAGCGAGTGGGGCCGCGTGCGCGCCCTCCTCGACGACCGGGGACAGCCGCTGGAGGCCGCGGGACCGGCGACGCCGGTCGAGGTGCTGGGCTTGAACGGCGTGCCGCTCGCGGGGGACGACTTCGCGGTCGCGACCGACGAGAGCCAGGCGCGGGACATCGCGGCCTTTCGCCAGCGCCGCCGGCGCGAGCAGGAAGCGGCGAAGGGCGCGCGCGGCACGCTCGAGCAGATGTTCTCGCAGATCGCGGCGGGTGCCGCGAAGGAGCTCGCGGTCGTCGTCAAATCCGACGTCCAGGGCTCGCTCGAGGCGATCGTGGGCTCGCTCGAGAAGCTCTCGGGCGAGGAGGTGAAGCTCCGCGTGCTGCACTCGGCGGTGGGCGGCATCAACGAGAGCGACGTGATCCTCGCCAAGGCGTCCAATGCCGTCATCATCGGCTTCAACGTCCGCGCCAATCCGCAGGCGCGCGACATGGCGCGGCGCGACGGCGTCGAGATCCGCTACTACTCGATCATCTACGACGTGATCGACGACATGAGGAAGGCCCTCTCCGGCCTGCTGGCGCCGACGCTCCGCGAACGCTTCCTCGGCAACGCCACGATCCGCGAGGTCTTCAACATCTCCAAGGTCGGCAAGGTCGCGGGCTGCATGGTGACCGAAGGCAGCGTCAAGCGCGGGGCCAAGGTGCGGCTCCTGCGCGACAACGTCGTCATCCACGAAGGGAGCCTCAAGACCCTGAAGCGCTTCAAGGACGAGGTGCGCGAGGTCAAGGAAGGCTACGAGTGCGGCATGGCCTTCGAGAACTACGACAACATCCAGGTCGGCGACGTGATCGAGTGCTTCGAGATGGAGGAAGTCGCGCGCGTCACCGCCTAAGCTGACGGCTGTCAGCTTGCGACGCGCC
>Ga0335085_10001267_pt1 | contig 56108 bp, 45 predicted proteins | sample Lox_Sample_45_FD_206712 | JGI IMG/M metagenome (GOLD analysis project Ga0335085, IMG submission 206712) | Soil microbial communities from Loxahatchee National Wildlife Refuge, Florida, United States - Lox_Sample_4.5 | ecosystem: Environmental > Terrestrial > Soil > Wetlands | place: USA... | reverse complement strand
TGAGGAGCCCCGCCGGGGGCGCCGGTCACAGCCGCGGGCGGCTGGGCGGCGGAGCTGACGGCATTTGCCTAAACTACGCCCCCGATACGCCCGTCTGTCGGTCATGGAAAGGAACCGTGCATGAGGACCCGTCCCCGCCTGAGCACCCTCGCCGCGCTCGCACTCGTCGCCGCCGCGCTCTCAAGCGCCGCGCCGGCGCAGCAGGAGAACACCGAGTACCGCACGCTCGGCACCCCGCAGCCGACCGCCAGCCCGGGCAAGATCGAGGTGATCGAGTTCTTCTCCTACGGCTGCCCGCACTGCGCGGAGTTCTACCCGCTGGTGAGCAGCTGGCAGACGGGACTCGCCAAGGACGTGGTGTTCCGCCGTGTGCCGGTCGGCTTCGGGCGCCCGGCGTGGGTGAACCTGCAGCGGGCCTTCTATGCGCTTCAGGCGAGCGGGGACTTCCCCAAGCTCGACGCCGCGCTCTTCCAGGCGATCCACGAGGAGCGCCAGCAGCTCTTCGACCAGGGCGCGCTCACCGAGTGGGTCGGCCGCATGGGCGGCCACGCCGACGCGTTCACCTCCGCCTACGGCTCCTTCGGCATCAACAGCCAGACGGTCCAGGCGGACAAGCTGGCCGAGGACTACGAGGTGACCGGTGTACCCACCATGGCGGTGGACGGCCGCTTCCTCGCCCAGGGGAGCAACTTCAGCGAGCTGCTCGCGAACACCGACAAGCTGATCGCCAAGGTGCGCGCCGAGCACGCCGCGGCGGCCAAGAAGAAGTAGCGCTCAGGTAGCACGCGCGAGCTCGATGAGGGCGCTGCCCTCGCTCACGCGCTCGCCCGGGGTGTAGTGCACCGCCTGCACCACCCCGGCATACGGGGCGGTGATGCTGTGCTCCATCTTCATCGCCTCGATCACCATCAGCACCGCGCCCGCCTCCACCGCCTGCCCCACCGCCACCGGCACGCTCACCACCACGCCCGGCAGCGGCGTCGTCAGCCCGCCGCTGGCCGCGCTCGCGGCGAACTCGTGCGTGCGCGGGTCATCGAGGCGCCAGAGGTGGTGCGCATCGTCCACCCACAGGTGCAGCAGCTCGCCGGAGCGCGCAAACCGCGCCTGCCAGCGCCGCTCGCCCAGGCGCGCGGCCAGCTCGCCTTCGCCCACTGTCGCGTCCGTGACCGGCACGCCCGCGGCGTTGCCGATGCGGGCGCGCGCCAGCTGCGCGCCGCGGTACTCGAAGTGCACCTCGTGCACGGCCTCGCCCTGCGCGAGCCGCACGCTCACCTGCGCCGGCAGGTTCGGCGTGAAGGCATCGGCCTGCTCCCAGGGACTCAGGGGCATCGCTCGGGGCGCGCTCGGTGCCAGCAGCGCGAGTGCCGCCAGGATCAGCGCCTCGGGGCTCGCCGCGGGCTCGGCCGCGAGTGGCGCGCCGGCGCCCTCGAGAAAGGCGATGCTGTGGCGCACCTCGCGGAATGCTTCAGTACGCAGGATGCGCGCGAGGTAGTGCTCGTTGCTGCGCACGCCCGCGCAGCAGGTGTCATCGAGCGCCGCGGCGAGGCGTGCCGTGGCCACCTCCCGCGTCGGCCCGTGCGCGATCACCTTGCCGAGGAGCGAGTCGTACACTTCCGGCACCCGATCACCGCTGTAGTAGCCGGCATCCACCCGCACGCCCGCACCGGCGGGCCAGCGCAGCAGTGTCAGCTGCCCGGCACTCGGCAGGAAGCCGCGCGCGGGGTCCTCGGCGCATACCCGCGCCTCGATGGCATGCCCGCGCAGCACCACCTGCTCCTGGGTGAGCGGCAGGGGCTCGCCGGCGGCGATGCGCAGCTGCCATTCCACCAGATCCAGCCCCGTGACCGCCTCGGTAACGGTGTGCTCGACCTGCAGCCGGGTGTTCATCTCCATGAAGTAGAAGCCGGTGCCGTCGTAGAGGAACTCGACCGTGCCTGCGCCGATGTAGCCCACCGAGCGCGCCACCACGAGGGCCGCGGCGTGCAGCTGTGCGCGCAGCTGCGGCGGCAGGTCCGGGGCCGGGGCCTCCTCGATGAGTTTCTGGTGACGGCGCTGGATCGAGCAGTCGCGGTCACCCAGATGCAGGCAGTGGCCGTGCTGATCGGCGAACACCTGCACCTCCAGGTGCCGCGGCGCGCTCAGGTAGCGCTCGATGAGCAGCGCGCCGTCGCCGAAGGCGCTCTCGGCCAGGCGCCGCGCCGCGGCCAGCGCGCCGCGCAGCTCGGCGGCGCTGCGCACGATCTGCATGCCCTTGCCGCCGCCGCCGGCGGCGGGCTTGACGATGAGCGGCAGGCCCACGCCCGCGGCGGCCGCCTCGAGCTCGTGCAGCTCCTGGCGCTCACCGGCGTAGCCGGGCAGCACCGGCACGCCCGCGGCCGACATGCGCGACTTGGCGAGGATCTTCGAGCCCATGGCGGCGATGGCACTCGGCGGCGGCCCGACGAAGATGAGGCCGGCGGACTCGCACGCCGCTGCAAAGGCGGCGTTCTCGGCGAGGAAGCCGTAGCCCGGATGGATCGCGGTGGCGCCGCTCGCCCGCGCGGCGGCGAGGAGCCGCGCGGCATCGAGGTAGGACTCGCGCGCCGGCGCCGGGCCGAGACGCCAGGCTTCGTCCGCCGCGCGCACGTGCGCTGCCTGCGCATCCGCGTCCGAGAACACCGCGATGGTGCGGATGCCGAGCGCGCGCGCGCTGCGGAAGATGCGGCAGGCGATCTCGCCGCGGTTGGCGACCAGCAGGCTCTTGATCACGGCTGCCTGCCTGCTCACATGCGGAACACGCCGAAGCGGGTGGCCGCGGCCGGCTGCTGCGAGGCGGCGGCGAGCGACAGCGCGAGTACCCGCCGCGTGTCCCGCGGGTCGATGACGCCGTCGTCCCACAGCCGCGCCGAGGAGTAGTAGGGAGCGCCCTGGTGCTCGTACTGCGCGCGGATCGGGGCCTTGAAGGCGTCCTCCTCCTCCTGCGGCCAGTCCTTGCCGGCCGCGCGCAGCTGCTCGCGCTTGACGGTGGCGAGCACGCTCGCGGCCTGCTCGCCGCCCATCACCGAGATGCGCGCGTTCGGCCACTGGTAGAGGAAGCGCGGCGAGTAGGCGCGGCCGCACATGGCGTAGTTGCCGGCGCCGTAGCTGCCGCCGATGATGAGGGTGAGCTTGGGCACCTGCGCGCAGGCCACCGCGGTGACGAGCTTGGCGCCGTCCTTGGCGATGCCGCCGGCCTCGGCCTTGCGGCCGACCATGAAGCCGGTGATGTTCTGCAGGAACAGGAGCGGGATCGACTCGCGCGCGCACAGCTCGATGAAGTGCGTGCCCTTGAGCGCGCTCTCCGAGAACAGCACCCCGTTGTTGGCGAGGATCCCGACGGGATAGCCGCCGAGGTGCGCAAACCCGCACACGAGAGTCGTGCCGTAGAGCTGCTTGAACTCCTCGAGCTCGGCCGCATCCACCAGCCGCGCGATCACCTCGCGCACGTCATACGGCCGGCGCAGGCTCGCGGGCACGACGCCGTAGAGCTCCTGCGGGTCGTAGCCGGGCTCGGCCGCCGCGCGTGGCGGGGCTGCGCCCGCCGCGCCTTTCAGGCGCGCGACGCAGCTGCGCGCGATGGCGAGCGCGTGGGTGTCGTTCTCGGCGTAGTGATCGCACACCCCGGACTCGCGGCAGTGCACGTCGGCTCCGCCCAGGGACTCCGCGTCGACGTCCTCGCCCGTGGCGGCCTTCACCAGCGGCGGCCCGCCGAGGAACACCCGCCCCTGGTTGCGCACGATCACGTTCTCGTCCGACATCGCCGGCACGTAGGCGCCGCCGGCGGTGCAGGAGCCGTGCACCACCGAGATCTGCGCGATGCCCGCGGCCGAGAGCGTCGCCTGGTTGTAGAAGATGCGCCCGAAGTTGTCCCGATCCGGAAACACCTCGTCCTGCGCCGGCAGGAAGGCCCCGCCGCTCTCGACCAGGTACACGCACGGCAGGCGGTTGTCGCGCGCGATCTCCTGGGCACGCAGGTGCTTCTTGACCGTCATCGGGTAATACGTGCCGCCCTTGACCGTCGGGTCATTGGCGAGCACCACGCACTCGCGTCCCGCGACCCGGCCGATGCCGGTCACGATGCCCGCGCACGCCACCTCGCCCCCGTACATGCCGTGGGCGGCGAGCTGCGAGAACTCGAGGAACGGGCTGCCGGCGTCCAGGAGCACCCGGATGCGCTCGCGCGCCGTGAGCTTGCCGGCGCTGCGGTGCTTGTCGTTGGCCGCCTTGGAGCCGCCGCGGGCGATACGCGCCACCTCGCGGCCGAGTTCGCCGACCAGCTCTCCCATGGCGGCCGCGTTCGCCTTGAACTCGGCCGAGTGCACGTCGACGTGCGAGCGGATGCGGGGCATGAGGCGCTTGCCTTGGTTGCCGGTTTGTCCGACAATCATACGATCTGGTCTTCAGGGAAGGCAAGCCCATGAACCCCCTCGAATGCACCGACAGTGACTTCGGACTTCCGGAGGAGCTCGAGGAGATCCGCCGGCAGGTGCGGCGCTTCGCCGCCGCCGAGATCGCCCCGCGGGCCGCGCAGATCGACCGCAGCAACGAATTCCCGCGCGACCTGTGGCCGCGCCTGGGCGAGCAGGGACTGCTCGGCATCACCGTGCCCGAGCGCTTCGGCGGCGCCGGCCTCGGCTACCTCGCGCACGTCATCGTGATGGAGGAGATCTCGCGCGCCTCGGGGGCGGTCGGGCTCTCCTATGGGGCGCATTCCAACCTGTGCGTGAACCAGCTGCGCCTGAACGGCAGCGAGGCGCAGTGTGCGCAGTACCTGCCGCCCCTGGTGAGCGGCACGCACGTCGGCGCGCTGGCGATGTCCGAGCCGGGCTCCGGTTCGGACGTGGTATCGATGCAGCTGCGCGCGCAGGCGACCCGCGGCGGCTTCGTGCTCAACGGCCGCAAGATGTGGATCACCAACGGCCCGGATGCGGACACGCTCTTGGTCTACGCCAAGACCGACACCGCCGCCGGCCCGCGCGGCATCAGCACCTTCATCATCGAGCGCGGCACGCCCGGCTTCTACACCGCGCAGAAGCTCGACAAGCTCGGCATGCGCGGCTCCTCGACCTCGGAGCTGGTGTTCGAGGACTGCTTCGTGCCCGCCGAGCGGCTGCTCGGGGCCGAGAACGGCGGCGTGCGCGTCCTCATGAGCGGGCTCGACTACGAGCGCGTGGTGCTCGCCGGGGGGCCGCTCGGACTCATGGCGGCGGCGCTGGACGTGGTGCTGCCCTACGTGCGCGAGCGGCGCCAGTTCGGCGTGCCGATCGGCACCTTCGAGCTGATGCAGGGCAAGCTCGCCGACCTGTACGCGGCGCTCAATGCCGCACGCGCCTACGTCTACGCGGTGGCGCGCGCCTGTGATGCGCGCACCGTGCGCCGCCGCGACGCCGCCGCCTGCATCCTCTTCGCCGCCGAGCGCGCCACCCAGGCGGGCCTGGAGGCGATCCAGGCCCTGGGCGGCAACGGCTACATCAACGATACCGCCGCCGGGCGCATCCTGCGCGATGCCAAGCTCTACGAGATCGGCGCCGGCACCCAGGAGATCCGCCGCATGCTGATCGGCCGCGAGCTGTTCGAGGCGGCTGCGTGAGCGTCGAGTTCCCGCAGATCCAGATCGAGCCCGCCTATCGCAAGGTGGCCGCGGCGATCGGCGAGCGCATCCTGTCGCGCGCGCTGCGCGAGGGCGAGCGGCTGCCGGCCGAGACCGAGCTCGCCCGCCAGTTCGGTGTCAACCGCTCCACCGTGCGCGAGGCGCTGCGCGAGCTGCAGAGCCGGGGCCTGGTGCGCCGCATGCCCGGCTCGAAGCTCATGGCGGTGAGCCGCCCGCACCACGCCGCCATCGGCGAGGGCGTCAGCCAGGCGCTGCTGCTGCACGACGTGACGGCGCGCGACGTATGGGAGGCGCTCACCATCCTCGAGCCGCCGATCGCGCGCGCCGCGGCCACGGCGCGCACCCCCGCGGACCTCGCCGCCATCGGCGCGGCGGCCGCGGCGCTCACCAGCGGCGGCGGCAGCACCGCGCAGGCGGTGCATCTGACCGCCGAGGTCTTCCGCAGCATCGGCCGCGCCACCCACAACCCGGTGCTGGGGCTGGCGCAGGAGCCGCTGCTGAAACTCCTCGAGCCCTCCCTCGCCGTCATGATCGACAAGGTGCCGCAGGCGCGCTCGCGCATCGTGGCCGCCCACCGCCACCTCGCCGCGGCCCTCGCCGCGCGCGATGCCGCGAGCGCCGAGAGCTGGATGGCCCGGCACATCCGTGACTTCCGTCGCGGCTACGAGCTCGCCGGGATCGACCTCGCGCTGCGTCTCACCCCCGAGGGCTTCGAGTCCCCGGACGGCCCGTGACCGGCGTCGCGGAAAGCTCGCTCCGGGACGGCTTTCGCCACCCCGGCGGCGTATGCTGCGGCCTTCGCAAGCGGCCATTACCGGTCCGCGGGAGCTCATGGTCATGATGGCGACGCTCATCATCCTGTTCATGGCGCTGGCGTGCGTCGGCTACCTGGTCGGCATCTACAACGGCCTGGTGCGCGTGCGCGCCGCCGTCAAGCTCTCCTGGTCCAACATCGACGTGCTGCTGGCGCAGCGCCACGACGAGCTGCCGAAGCTGGTCGAGGTCTGCCGGCAGTACATGCAGTACGAGGGCGACACGCTCGAGCGCGTCATGCGCGCCCGTGCCGGGGTGGACGCGGCGCGCAGCAGCGGCAACCTCGCCGGCCTCACCGCCGCCGAGCGCGACCTGAAGAGCGGCCTCAACGGCCTGTACGCGGTGGCCGAGAACTACCCGCAGCTGAAGGCCAGCGAGCCCTTCCAGCACCTGCAGCAGCGTATCAGCGCGCTCGAGACGGCCATCGCCGACCGCCGCGAGGTCTACAACGACGCGGTGAACACCAACAACGTGCGCATCGCGGCCTTCCCGGACGCCTTCGTGGCGCGCCTCGGGGACTTCCCCGAAGCGCAGCTGCTGCACCTGGACCGCACGCAGACCGCGGACGTCGACCTCAAGGCCGCGTTCTCCCGCTAGCGCCCCCCGGCGCTGCGGAGCCGCCGATGCTGAGCGCGCCGCGTCTCACCGCTGCGCTGGCCGCGGCCGCGGCGCTGTTCGCGCTCTACCAGTTCCTGCGCCACCTGCGCCGCGATCGCCTGCTCGAGGATACCGCCCCGGTGCGCATCCGCTCGGCAGCCCAGGGCTACGTCAAGGTGAGCGGCCGCGCGGTGCCGGCGCACTTCGAGCCGGCGCGCGCCCCCCTCAGCGGGCGCCCCTGCGTGTGGTGGTCGTACGAGATCGCCCGCGACGACAGCGAGCCCAACCAGAAGAGCGACTGGCACACCACCGAGCATGCCGCGAGCGTCGAGCTGTTCATGCTGGTGGACAGCGACGATGCGCGCTGCCTGGTCGGTCCGGTGGAGGCGGAAATCACCCCCACCACCCACAGTGTCTGGTACGGCGAGGAGGAGCGCCCGAGCGGTCCGCCGCCGCAGTTCGCGCCCCCGGTACGCTACGGCCGCTGGCGCTACACCGAGCGCCTCATCGACGTCGGCGCGCAGGTGAGCGTGCTCGGGGACCTGCGCTCGCACTCGGAGACCGGCGACCTCAACCGCGCGACGCTCGAGAGGCTGCGCGCCTGGAAAGCCGATCAGGCCGCGCTGCTGCAGCGCTTCGATGCCAACCACGACGGCCGCCTCGATGCGAGCGAGTGGGAGGCGGCGCGTGCCGCAGCCAGCCGCGAGTCCGAGCGGCAGCTGCTGACGGCGGACGTCGCGCGGGTGAGCGTCATCTCGCAACCCGTGAACGGTGAGCCCTTCCTGATCGCGCCCATGAGCGCCGCGCAGCTCGCGCGCCGCGAGCGCTGGGTGGCCGTGGCCTACTTCGTGCTCGGCATCGCGAGCGTGATCGTGTGCGCCTGGGCGCTGCGGCAGGGCTAGTGTGATGTCCCATAAGTAACTAAACAGTCTGAGTGTGGTCCAAGGAGTATCCTTGGTGAGCGGAGCACTCGGCTGTGAAAAAAGGGACTAACAAGGCTCAAAGCTTTGGGATCGCAAAGGCGGATCGGGCGCAGCTTGAATCGATCGCCCGTTCTCAGACTTTACCGGCGGGCATCTCGCGGCGTGCCTCGATGATCCTGGCGATGTGCGGGGGAGAATCCAATAGTGCTGTGGCCCGTCGCTTCGGGGTCAACCGAAGCACGGCGACCAGCTGTCGCCGGCGCTTTATTGAGCGCGGCATTGAGGGGCTTCACAGCGAGCTGAAGCCCGGAAGACCCCGCGACCTGAGCGAGGAGCGGATTGCTGAACTGATCAATACCGCTCTTTCGAGTAAGCCGCCCGGTCAGACACATTGGTCCAGACGCACGTTGGCCGAGCAGACCGGGATCTCCAAGAGCACGGTGCATCGCTACCTGACGATGTTCGGCCTGCAGCCGCATCGCACGAAAAGCTTCAAGCTCTCGAACGATCCGTTCTTCATCGAGAAGGTTCGCGACATCGTCGGGTTATATCTGAACCCGCCGGAGCACGCGCTGGTGCTATGCGTGGATGAGAAGAGCCAGGTCCAGGCCCTGGAACGCACCCAGCCGGTCTTGCCCATGGGTTTGGGTTACGTTGAGGGTATCACCCACGACTATGTCAGACATGGCACCACCACCTTGTTCGCCGCGCTCGATGTGGCCAACGGATCAGTGCTGACCCAGTGCAAGGCGAAGCATCGGCATCAGGAGTTTTTAGCCTTCTTGCGTCACATCGAGGAGAACGTGCCGCAGGATCTGGATGTGCATCTGATCTGTGACAACTATGCCACCCACAAACACGCCAAGGTGCGTGCCTGGCTGGCACGCCGCGCACGCTTCCATGTGCACTTCACCCCGACCTACAGTTCCTGGCTCAACCAGGTCGAGCGCTGGTTCGCCCTGATCACCAACCGGGCCATCCGCCGCGGCTCGTTCGACTCAGTGACAGACCTGAAGCGAAAGATCGATACCTTCGTGCAGAACTACAACCTGCATCCGAAGCCCTTCAAATGGACCGCCACCTCCGCCTCAATCCTCGCGAAAGTCGAGCGCCTCTGTACGGTTATTAATGGGACGCCACACTAGGCCTTCGCGGGCACCCGCGCGGCGACGTCACCGCGCTTTTCCAGCACGTTGTCCACCAGTCCGTAGCGCACGGCCTCGTTGCAGTCCATGAAGCGATCGCGGTCGGTATCCTGCTTGATGCGATCGACGCTCTGGCCGGTGTGCTTGGCGAGGATGCGGTTCAAGCGGTCGCGCGTATCGAGCATCTCCCTGGCGTGGATCTCCATGTCCGCGGCCTGGCCCTGAAAGCCGCCGAGGGGCTGGTGGATCATCACGCGCGCGTGCGGCAGGCAGTAGCGCTTGCCCTTGGCGCCCGCGGCGAGCAGCACCGCGCCCATGCTGGCGGCCTGGCCGACGCAGATGGTGCTCACGTCGGGCTTGATGTACTGCATGGTGTCGTAGATCGCCAGACCCGCGCTCACCACCCCGCCGGGGGAGTTGATATAGAGGGCGATGTCCTTCTCGGGGTTCTCGGATTCGAGGAACAGCATCTGCGCGACGACGATGTTCGCCATGTAGTCATCCACCGCGCCCACGATGAACACCACCCGCTCCTTCAGCAGGCGCGAGTAGATGTCGTAGGCGCGTTCCCCGCGCGCGGTCTGCTCGACGACGATGGGAACCAGATTCAGATTGCGCTCGTTCATGTGCCACTCACCTGTCCGCTGTGTGGCGGTTCGCCCGCAGGCGAGCCGGGGGGTTCGTGTGCATGAGCCTCGTGGTCGTGTCCGTGCTCATGGTCGTGCTCGTGGGCTTGGGCATCGCCGAAGCCGGTGAGTTCCTTGAAAGTCATGGCTCGCTCATTCACCTTCGCGTGCGCGAGCACCCAGTCGATCACCTGGTCTTCGAGCGCCGCGGACTCGATCTGGCGCATCGCCTCCTGGTTCTGCAGGTAGGCGCGCCGCGCCTGCTCGGGCTCCGGGTAGCCCTCGATGAGCTCCGCGAGGCGCTCGGTGACCCGCGCGCGCTCGACCTTCAGCTGCTGGCTCTGCACCACCTGGGAGATCAGGAGCCCGAGAGCCGCGCGCCGCCGCGCCGCCTCCTCGAAGCGCTCCCGCGGCGGCAGCTGCGACGCATCGCGGATGCCCAGCCGCCGCGCCGTGTCCAGCTGCAGCTGCTGTGCCTGCTCATCGATCAGCGCCCGCGGCACGTCCACCGGGTTCTCGCGGTAGAGCCCTTCTAAAACCTGGCTGCGCAGCCGGCTGCGGATCACGCCTGCGAGCTCGCGCTGCATGCTGCGACGCACCTCGGTACGCATCTCCTCGAGCCCGCCACTCTCGACACCGTAGGCGCGCAGGAACTCCTCGTCGACTGCCGGAAGGGACTGCTCCTCGACTGCCTTAATGGAGAGGTGCAGCTCGGCGGCCTGGCCCGCGAGGCGCTTGTTCGGGTGCGTCGCCGGGAACACGGCGTTCAGCGTGCGCTCCTCGCCGGCGCTCACGCCCTTGAGGCCCTCCTCGATCTCGGGCATCGCCTGGCGCGTCCCGAGCACCACCCGCACGTCCTTGAGGTCGCCGTCCTCGATCAGCTTGCCGCCGATGCGCGCCTGGTAGTCGAAGACCACCCGGTCGCCCTCGTGCGCCGGGCGCGCGACCACGGTGAACACCGGCCGCTGCGCGCGCATGTTCTCGATCATGTGGTCGATGTCGCTTTCGGTGACCTCGGCGACCGGCTTCTCGATGACGATGCTCTCGGGCGGACGCACCTGCACCTCGGGCAGCACCTCGAAGTGCGCGGCGTATTTCAGGTCATCCTCCGGCGGCAGCGCGAGCGGCTCGATGCGCGGGCCGCCCGCCGGGCGCAGCTTCTCCTGCGTGACGGCCTCGGCGAAGGAGCTGCGCATCAGGTCGCTCACCACCTCGGCGCGCACCTGGTCGCCGAACTGCTTGGCGATCACCGCCAGCGGCGCCTTGCCCGGACGGAAGCCCTTCAGGCGTGCGGTGCGCGAGAGCTGCTTCAGGCGCTGCTGCACTTCCTTCGCGACCTCGGTCGCGGGGACCGCGACTTCCAGGCGGCGAGTGAGCCCGCCGGTGTCAGATACAGAGACTTCCATCCATCAATCCCTCGGCGCCGGCACCCCACGGACCGGATCGCCTCTTGTCGGCATTGCCTGTGAACCTTCGGAAAGAACTGGTGCGAAAGGAGAGACTCGAACTCTCACGGGTTTCCCCACTGGGTCCTAAGCCCAGCGCGTCTACCAGTTCCGCCACTTTCGCCCGTGCCGTGGGCTCCGGACGCGCCGGATCCCCCACTCCAGTCGGCCGTGCGTTGGGGTCGGCGAATTATAGCCGATGCAGTCAAGCTCTCCGGCCGATCGCGCCGGGCGCGGTCGGTGGGCTGTCGCGCACAAGCGAGGCCCCACCACGAGCAAGTTCCGCGTCAGGGGAACGAACAAGCTTTTAAAATCAGTCGTTTACGCAGCATGGAGCACTACGCAGCCAGCGGCCGGCCCGCGCACGGCAGTTGGGGCGGTCCGGGTCAGTCCCGATCTGTCCACAGGGGCCTGAACCCAAAGTGCCCGGCGGCGTACTTACCCTGCGGTGGTCGTAAAGCGGCGCCGCCTCCGGTCGGCGGATGCAGCGCGCGACTGACCGTGGCTTGAAAGGCGCCCGGGCACCGATGACAATCCTGAAGGAACGTTAAGGATTGCGGCCGTGCCCCTCGGACGAAGAGAAGAACCCGATGCTTTCAATCCTGGTAGGGCACTCCTACTTCCTGCGGCTCGACCCGAAGCAGTTCGAGCGCGCTAAGCCCTACCCCCCACTCGCGACGCTACAGGTCGCCGCCTCACTGCGCGAAGGCGGACATCGCGTGGCGCTCTTTGACGCGATGCTCGCCAGCGGACTCGAGGAGTACCAGCGCGCGCTCGAGGCCGCCGCCCCGCAGGTGGTGGTTCTCTACGAGGATAACTTCAACTTCCTCACCAAGATGTGCCTCGCGGCCATGCGCGAGGCCTGCTGCCAGATGATCGCCGCCGCGCGCCGCCGCGGCGCGCGCGTGCTGGTGGCGGGCTCGGATGTCACGGATGCGCCGGAGGCGTACCTGCGCGCCGGGGCGGAGGTTGCATTGATCGGCGAGGGCCTGAGCGCACTTGCTACCCTCATCGGCCGCCTGGACACCGACCCCGGGTGCGACGTGCGCTCACTCAGCGCCGGACTTTCGGGTCTGGCGTACCTCGATAAGGGCCGGGTGATGCGCGTGAGCGAAGGCCAGGTGCCTGCCGTCGCCCCCTACCCGCGCCGCCTCGCGTGGGAGCTGGTGGACCTGGAGCGCTACCGCCGCGTGTGGCAGGAGGCGCACGGCTTCTTCAGCCTGAACCTCGCCACCTCGCGCGGCTGTCCGTTCCGCTGCAACTGGTGCGCGAAGCCGATCTGGGGCAACCAGTACGCGCAACGCCCGCCCGAGGAGGTAGCCGACGAGCTCGCCTACCTCAAGCACGGCTTCCATCCGGATCATGTCTGGTTCGCCGACGACATCTTCGGGTTTCGTCCGGGGTGGGTGAAGCGCTTCGGCGAGGCGGCGCGCGCGCAGGATGCCCTGGTGCCCTTCACCATCCAGATCCGTGCCGACCTCACCAGCGAGGCGATGGCCGCGGCGCTGCGCGAGGCCGGCTGCGTCGAGGCCTGGATCGGCGCCGAGAGCGGCAGCCAGCGCATCCTCGATGCAATGAACAAGGGCACGACGGTGGCCGAGATCCTCACGGCGCGCGAACGGCTGCGCGCCCACGGCATCCGCGTCGGGTTCTTCATCCAGCTCGGCTACCTCGACGAGCAGCTCATCGATCTGCGGGCGACGCGCGAGCTCATCGAAGCGGCCCGCCCGGATGATGTCGGGGTGAGCGTGTCCTACCCGCTGCCCGGAACGAAGTTCTTCGAGCAGGTGAAGGGACAGTTCCTGAACGGCAAGACCCATTGGCGTGACAGCGGTGATCTGGCGATGATGTTCCGCGGCACCTACAGCAGCGACTTCTATCGCGCGATCCGCAATCTCCTGCACGAGCAGGTGAGCGTCGGTCAGCTCGATCGTGCGCGCTACCAGCGCGCGCAGCGCGACCTGAACCGCCGCTGGGCCGCGCTCGAGTCCACCGAGAGCCACTTTCGCGTGGCGCAGGCGGCACTGTAACAACGGCGCGGCGGCGCGCGCGCTCCCCATGGGACAAATCCTGCTCACGCACGGCTACTTCCTCGCCGAGGACGAGAAGGAACGGCAGATCATGAAGCCGTACCCGCCGCTCGGCCTGCTGTACCTGTCCGCGTTCCTGAAGTCGCGCGGCCACGGCGTGCGTGTGTTCGACAGCACCTTCGGGGAGCGCAGCGCCCTGCACGCCGAGCTCGAGCACGGCGCCGGCGGCGTGCTCGGCATTTACACCATCCTCATCACCCGGCCCTCGGTGCTCGCCCTCACGGCCGCCGCCAAGGCCCATGGCTGGACCGTGATCCTGGGCGGACCGGAATGCGCCAACTACCCCGAGGAATACCTGGCGGCGGGTGCGGACGTCATCGTCGTCGGCGAGGGCGAGAGCGCGCTCGATGAGCTGCTGCAGGCCCTGCCGGCCCTGGGCGTGCACGGCCTCGCTGCGGTGCGCGGCATCGTCTTCCGTGACCGCGAGGGTCGCCTCGTGCGCACGCCCGAGCGCGCGAAGATCCCCGACCTCGATGCGCTGCCGCTGCCGGACCGCGGGTCGATCGACATCGCCCGCTACGTGCAGGTGTGGCGCACCCATCACGGTGCCGGCAGCGTCAATCTCATCACCGCGCGCGGCTGTCCCTACAAGTGCACCTGGTGCTCGCACGCGGTGTACGGCTACTCGCACCGGCGGCGCAGCCCGGCCAACGTCGCCGGCGAGGTCGAGCAGATCGTGGCGCGCTACGCGCCCGAGCAGCTCTGGTACGCGGATGACGTCTTTACCATCAGCCACCCCTGGCTGCACAACTACGCCGGCGAGCTGCGCGCGCGCGGCCTGCGCGTGCCCTTCGAGACCATCACCCGCGCCGACCGGCTGCAGAGCGAGGCCGCGGCCGCGACGCTCGCCGAACTTGGCTGTTATCGCATCTGGATCGGCGCGGAGAGCGGCAGCCAGCGCATCCTCGACGCCATGCAGCGCGACGTCACCGTCGCGCAGGTGCATCGGGCCGTCGCGCTCGCCCGCCGTCACGGCATCCAGGTCGGCATGTTCCTGATGTGGGGTTACGAGGGCGAGCAACTCGAGGACATCGCCGCCACCGTCGCGCTGGTGCGCGAGGCGAACCCGGAGGTGTTTCTCACCACCGTGTCCTACCCCATCAAGGGCACGCCATACTTCGAGCGCGTGCGCGAGCGTGCGCACCTCACGCGCAGCTGGGAGGAGGCCTCGGACCGCGACTACGCGATTGCCGGCCGAGGCGATCGCGACTACTACCGCCTGGCCGACACCTGGCTCAAGAGCGAGGTCGAGGCGGCACGGGTGGCCGGGTCCGACCCGCAGCGCGCCGCGCAGCTGCGCCAGCAGGCGCAGCACGCGCGCCAGGCTCTGGCCGCAGCCGGCTAGCGCCGCTGCGGGCTCTGCGGGCCGAGCAGGCTCTCAAGGGCCGCAACCGCCTGCTGCGGATGGCGGCCGCGGCGCAACTCGAAGGCCGGCAGCCGGCCGAGGCGCTCGCGGGCCGCCTCCCAGGGCGGCTGCTGCGCGGCGTAGCGCTGGCTCGCCTCCAGGCGCCGCAGCAGTTGCCCCCTCGAGAGCCGCACCAGCAACCGCGATCCCGCCGCACGCTGCGCGGACAGGAAGATGACCGCGCAGATGCGCAGGGGCCGTGCCGCAAGACGCCAGCCGGGCCGGCGCAGATCGATCTCGAGCTTGCGAACGCCGCTGCGGCGCTGGATGAGGGCCGCGGCCGCGAGCCGCCGCGCCAGGGTGCGGTCCGGCAGGAAGCGCAGAGCATCGCGCCTGAGGTGCAGGAAATTCGCGACTCCCGTCGCCAGCAGTCCCCCGGCCTCGAGCAGCACGCTGTCTTCGGCCAGGAAGTCGAGCCCGCTCACCAGGCAGTGCAGCGCCAGCGTGGACTTCCCCGCGCCGCTCGCCCCGCACACGAGGACACCTCGGGCCCCTCGTCCGACACAGGCAGCGTGCAGCGGCAGCAGCTTCTGCGTGCGCGCCGCCAGGAGGTAGGAGGCGAACTCCACGAGCTCGTAGCGCACGTGGTAGGCGCGGCGCAGCAGCTTGCGCGGTACGGCCACCAGAGCGCTGCGCGAGCCGGGGACCACTGCGGTGACCCCCGCTCCGGCGCTCGCGCCGCCGAGGATCCCCGGGGCGGCGAAGGGGCAGATCGCCGCCGGCGTCGTGGCGCTGCCCGATGCCGCCGGCGTCACAGTGAGTCGCACGCTCAGGCGGGGCGCTCCCGGCAGCGCCTGCGAGGGCAGGCCCGCGTAGGCACGGCGCACGATGCGCTCGAGGGCCGCACTCTCGGTGGTGAACTCGAACCTGGCTCCCAGGAGCGTGAAGCGCGCGCGACGCAGCGCCCGCGGGTGCTCGCCGAAAGGATCCGGCGGTGGATCGGCGCTGCGGCGCACTCTCAGAGGCTGCTGACGCGCGGGTCCGCGAGGCGCACGAGCCGCTTGGCGGCGGCGAGCTCCCAGGGTCGCGCATAAATGGCCAACCGATAGCGCCAGGCCGCAGCGGCCCGCAGGAGCGACTTCGCCCAGGGCGGCGAGCGGGCATCCTGCTGCGTCGGGAAGCGGCAGTGCAGCACGGTCACGAAGTCGCGGATGCGGCGTCTGAGGCGCGCGCTGACCCAGGGCGCATCGGCGTGGCAGGCGTAGTCCACCCAGCGTCGCGCGGTCCACTCCTCGGGCGTGCGGGGAAAGCGCAGCTCGGCGCCGCTCGCATCCCGCGGCGGCACCCCGCGCGTGCGCCCCGCCGGGGGCAGGCTGGCGGCGGGCAGCGGCGTGTACACGTACACGATGATCTCCGATTCCGGGTTGGCGCTCTTCAGGCGCCGGATGAAGGCAAAGGTGCGCTCGGTCTCCCCTTCGGGGTCCTCGGGCGGGGCGACCATGAAGGACAGCTCGGGGATGACGCCGTTGCGCCGGCACAGCTGCGCGACCTCGAGGGTCTGGTCGGCGCGCGTGCCCTTGCGGATGGCGCGCAGCATCGTGTCGTTGGGCGTCTCGGCGCCGATGTAGGCCATCCGCAAGCGGCTGGCGCGCACCAGCGACCAGGATGCCGCGGAGAGGTTGAGCAGTGCGTCGGCGCGCGCATAGCACCACCACGGCAGCTGCAGGCGCGCGAGCACCTCCAGCAGCGGCACCATGTCCGCCTCGCGGTCGAAGAAGTTATGGTCGTAGAACTGCACCGAGTCGGCGCCGAGCTCATCGCGCAGGTAGCGCAGGTCGGCCTCGAGGCGCGCGGCCGCGGGCAGTGCGGTCGCGCCGCCGAACATGGCCGCCACCCCGCAGAAGGTGCAGCGGAAGCGGCACCCGAGGGCGGCCTCGTAGGCGGCCGTGCGCTGCCCGAGGAAGGTCGGGACCAGGTAGCGGCGCGGATCGCCGAGCCTCTCGTACGGCAGCCGCGCGCGGCGCGCGGGCGGGGCGAACGGACGGTCGGGGTTGTGAATGGGCGCACCCGCGTGCTTCCACGAAAGCCCCGCCACCGTCGCGAGCGAGGCGCCACGGGCGAGCCCCTGCAGCAGCTCCGGCAGCGTCGCTTCGCCCTGGCCGCGCACCAGGAAATCGACGTACGACGCATTGAGCGCAGCCTCGCGGTAAAGCGTCGGGAAGTAGCCGCCCCAGATGATCGGCAGCGCGGGAAACTCGGCGCGCACCGCGCGCGACACCTCGATCGCACTCGCCACCTGCGGGCCGCCCATCACGCTGACACCGAGCGCGCCGTGGGGCTGACGCCGCAGCGCGCACAGCGTGGCCTCGACGCCGCTGGCGGCATGATTGCCGTCGATGATGCCGCAGGGATGGCCGCGCTCCTCGAGCGCCCCGGCGAGCGACAGCAGCGAGAGCGGAAAGCGCGCACGGCGGCGCGAGGTGATGCGCGGGTTCACGAGCAGCACCCTGGCCGCGGCGCTCATGACAGTCGCTCCCGCGGCATGAGCCAGTTGTGCACGCGCATCTCGATGGGCCAGCGGTACTCATCGCGCTCGCAGCGCAGCCGCGCCAGGCGCTGCAGCACGCTCCAGCCGGCAGAGGCGCGCTGCCAGGCGAGCTCCTGGAAGAACTTGAAGCGCTCGATCAGCTGGTACTTCGAGTCGCTCACCCACGGCCCCGGGAGCCCCGCGACGTAGTCGAACTGCGACCACTCCGCGAGGTTGTCGGGGAGGCGGAAACCCTCCTGCACGGCCTCGAGGACGATCGCACTGCCCGGGTAGGGCTTGAAGTAGAATATCGGCGCCTCGAAGTCCGCGCTCATCGCGCGCAGGCGCTTGATGCACGCGAGCGTGGCACGCACGCTGGCGTCGCTCTCGCCGGGGAAGCCGACGATGAACGGGAAGGTGCCCTTGATGCCCAGCTCGCGCATCTGGCGCGCAGTTTGAAACACCTGGGCGAGCGTGATGTCCTTCTTGATGCGCTTGAGCATCGCGTCATCGCCGGACTCGACCCCGACCAGCAGGCGTCTGAGACCCGAGCGCCTGGCGAGCTGCCACAGCTGTGTCGGCAGCCGCACGCCCTGGTCGGCGCGCATGGTGGCCGCCCAGCTGATCCTGAGCTGCGCCTCGAGCAGCTGCTCGGCCAAGACCTGCACGCGCTCGCGGCGCGTGAAGAAGGTCTCGTCCTGAAAGTTGACGTCGGTGAAGCGGTGGCGGCGCCACAGCTCGGCGAGCGCGGTGGCGACGTTGCGCGGCTCGAGTCCGACCCACTTGCGCCCGTAGACGAAGGGGTCCGAGCAGAAAGCACAGCGGAAATTGCAACCCTGCGAGGAGATGTAGTCGAGCTGGCGCTTGCCCTTGAGCTCAAAGTAGCGCTCGACGGGGATCAGCCCGTAGTCATGGGCGCGGAAGCTCTCGAGCGGCAGGAGCTCGCGCGGTGGGTTGCGGATCAGGGTGCCATCCGCGCGGCGCACCACGCAGCCGCTGCAGCCCTCGAGCGACTCCCCGGCGGCGAGCCGCTCGACCAGCTCGGCGAAGGTGGCCTCGCCCTGGCCCTGCACGGTCACGTCGACGGCCGGCTCTGCCAGGCATTCGATGCCGAACATCGAGGGGTGCCAGCCCCCCCAGATGACCGGCAGGTGCGGATGGGCATGCTTGGCGGCACGCGACACCCGGAGCGCATCGCTGATCGGGGCGCCGGTGAGCACCGTCACACCGAGGCACAGCGCACCCTCGAGCGCCTCGCGCACCGCGCGCTCGGGGTCCTCGGTGAGCCGCCCGTCGATGATCACCACCTCGTAGCGGCTCGGATCCAGGTGCGAGCCCACGGCCAGCAGCGCGAGCGGCATGGTGAAAAACACCGCCCGCGGGTTGTAGAGGACGACCTTGTGACGTGCCGTGCTCATGTGGGATCCGCGCGGAACAGGACCAGCCGTTCGCCGACGAAACGCCGGGCGGCCACCGGCGTGAGCGCAAAGCGCTGCCGCGCGAGCTCGCGCAGGTAGTGCCCCGAATCCCCATAGCTCGACAGCAGCAGCAGCGCGCAGCCGCCGGGCCTGAGGTGCGCGCGCAGTCCCGCGGCGAAGCGCTCGGCGACGTCGGTTGCGCACCAGGCGCGCTCGCGCGCCGAGCGCGGCACGCCGCGCACGAACGGCGGGTTGAACAGGACCCGATCGAAGCGCTCGCCCGCGGTGGCCTCGAACAGGTCGCCGGCGCGGATGCTGACACGCGCCTCGAGACCGTTGTGCTGCGCGTTGAGGCGCGCGCACAGCACCGCGGCGGGATTGATGTCAACCGCGACCACGCGCGCCGCGTGGCGTGCGGCGGCGAGCGCACACACCCCCGAGCCCGTGCCCATGTCGAGCACCTCGCTGCCCGCACCCAGCAGCTGCGCATCCAGCTGCGTCGCGAAGAACGCTCCGGTGCGCAGCAGGCGCGGGTTAAACACGCTCGGGGTCACCAGCAGCCGCAGGCCCGCGACGCGTTCGAGACGATAGTCGTCGTAGCGCTCAAGTCCGGCGAGCCGGTACAGCCGTGCGAGGGCGCGAGTCGCCATGCGCTCGAGCCGCGGGAACGCGGGTGGCGCCGCCAGCATGCGCGCCAGGCTCAGGGCCTGGGCTTCCGGCTCAGGCATGGGTGCTCTCGGCGAAGAAGCGGGCCGGGGTAGCCTGCGCGAGCGGCTCACGCCACAGCGAGCACACGCAGGTAGAGCACTCGCCCATGCCACCGGCTCGGATGCGCTGGCGCAGCTGCCGGGAGGCCTCGCCGTTCAGGACGCCGCCGAGGTCGGCATGGGCCACGCTGGCATCCCCGGGACCGCGGATGAAGAAGCAGGGGCTCACGCCGCCGCGCGCATCGATGACCGCGGAGAACTCCGGCGCGTTGCAGCGCACCGGCGGGAAAGGTTCCAGACCGCAGACGGCGGCGAAGTAGCGCGCAATGTGCCGCAAGCGCGCCGCGGTCTCGGCCACGAAGCGAGTACGCAGCTCGTGCGCGTAGGCCTGCTCGAAGCGCTCGAGAATCGCGCTGAACTCGGGCAGATCCTCGGGTCGCAGGGCGAGGTCTGTCGCGGGGCCGTCGCGGCGCGCGAAAGCGTGCGGGTTGGCGACGTCGACGGCAAGAAATGACACCTGGCGGGCGCCGAGCTCGCGGGCGAGCGTCACGAACCTCGGCAGCTGGCGGAAGTTGGCCCGTTGCAGCGTCACGCGCACACCGACCGTGCCACCGGCGCCGGCGACGGCCGCGATGCCCGCGCACACCGTGTCGAAGGCATCGAGCCCGCGGATGCGTTGGTAGGTCTCCGGGTCGGTGCCATCGAGCGAGACCGTAATGCCGTCGAAGAGAGCGGCTGCGGTGCGGGCGTGCTTCAGCAGCGACAGGCCCGCGGTGAGCAGCCACAGCTTCAGGCCCGCTGCACGCAACGCCGCGGCGATCGCCTGCCACTCGCGGTTGATCAGCGGCTCGCCGCCCGAGAGCACCACGGTCTGGGTGCCGAGCTCGCCGAGTGCCGGCAGCAGGCGGCGCACAGCCGCGAGGTCCATGTCGGCGCTGCCGTGCCGCCAGTAGTCACAAGTGACGCAGCGCGAATTGCAGCGCTCGCTCAGATACAGCGTGACGAGCGGCAGGCGCGTGAGGCGCGCTGCAGAGCCCGCGTGCGCACAGCTGTGCATTCAGCCTCCGCTGACGCCCGCGTCCACGCGCGTCGCTTCGAGGATGTAGTGATCCGCAACCGAGGCGAGGCAGGCGTACGAGTGGCCGGCACGCTCGAGGCGCGCCAGTGCGGCGAGCGCGCGCGGGTGACGCGCGAGCCACGACCCTGCAAAGCTCGGTGGCAGCGCAAACCCGAGCGGACGCACGGCGTCGATGCGGAAGAAGGGTCGCAGCAGTGCCGCGAGCTCGCGCGGCGTCGGGTAACCGATGGACAGACCCCGCCACTGGGTGCGCGCGCGGCCGAGCCGGCGGCCGGCCTTGTCCGGGCGGCCGCGCAGCAGGTACCACGCCCATTCCCAGGGCACGTGGCGTCCCATCGGTACCCACAGCAGCCGCGCGCCGGGTGCCAGTCGCGGCGCCAGCGTGGCGGCCAATGCGCCCAGATCGCTGACGCAGTTCAGGGCCCCGAAGTTCGACAGTGCACCGTCGAAGCGCCCCTGGGGGAACGCCTCGCCCAGGCGCTCCATCGGCAGGCAGTGAAACTCGATGCGCTCCGCGGCGCCGTGCGCGCGCGCCTTCTGTCGGGCCCGCTGCACCATCGCCTCTGAGGCATCGAGCGCCGTCACGCGCACCCCCATGGTTGCCAAGCGCACCGCGTCCTCACCCGTGCCGCAGCCGAGATCGAGGACCGTGCGTGCCTGCGCGAACACCGCATCGAACCTCGCCCACACCAGAGCACGCAGGGCCTCCCCGAGCGGGGAGCGCGTGAATTCGGCGTCATAGCCCGCGGCGAGCGGATCGAATGCGACGGCGTGCAACAGCGCTACCTCTGCGGGGGATGAGCCTGGGCGTGGTCCGGCCCCAGTTGAGTGTGCCCGACTCGCCCGCCCGGTTCAAAAGCGGCGCATTCGCGGGCGGGCGCCTCGCTCCACCGCAAGCGCTTGAATCCGAACGATGCCCTCGGTCAATCCACCCGCACCCGTCTGGCAGCCCCGGGGCTGGCGCCGCAGCCGCCCGCCGCGGGGCCGCGAGAGAACCCCGCGCCGCCCCGGGGCCACTTACCCGCCAGGGGTCCTTTCCGCTACCCTCGCCCGGCAAAGGCATCATGAAGCTCTCGATCATCATCCCGGTATTCAACGAGGCTCGCACGGTCAGGACGCTGCTCGAGCGCGTGTGGAACCAGGTTCTCCCGGGTGTCGAGAAGGAACTCGTGATCATCGAGAGCAACTCGACCGACGGCTCGCGCGAGATCGTGTCGGCCTTCGCCGAGCACCGCGCCTGCACCGGCCGGGTGCGGCTCATCCTGCAGGAGCAGGCGCGCGGCAAGGGCGCAGCGATCCGCGCCGGTCTTGCCGCCGCCAGCGGCGAGGTGCTGCTCATCCAGGATGCCGACCTCGAGTATGAGGTCAGCGACTACCCCGACCTGCTGCAACCGATCCTCGAGGGCCGCGCAGCCTTCGTGCTCGGCAGCCGCCACCTCGGAGCGAGCCGCTGGAAGATCCGGCAGTTTGCGCGGCGCGGCCTGCAGTCGGCGCTGATGAATGTCGGTGACCTGTTCTTCCGCATCTTCTTCAATACCCTGTATGCGGTTCGCCTCACCGACCCGACCACCATGTACAAGGTGTTCCGTGCCGAGTGCCTCGAGGGCCTGCGCTTTCGTTGCGAGCGCTTCGATTTCGACTTCGAGCTGCTCGGGCAGCTGCTGCGCGCCGGTTACCGCCCGCTCGAGATCCCGGTGTCCTACCGCTCGCGGGGCTTCGACGAGGGCAAGAAGATCCGCGTGCTGCGCGACCCGCCCACGTGGATCGCGGCCATCGTGCGCACGCGCTGTGCGCGCATCGCCCGCCGCGCGCCGCAGCAGTGGCTAACCCTGGCCCCGGCGGCCCGCTCGCTGGAGGTGCCGCAGCCATGGCGGGCGAGTAACGACGTCGCCGCGATCCCTCAGACCGAGAAGCCTGCCGCCTGAGCATCCGCGTAGAACATTTTCACCGTCTCGAGTGAGAACTGCCCGAGATCGCGACCGAGGAGCGCGAGCTTGCCCAGCAGGTCCGAGGTCAGGGTGATGATGTGGCAACCGGCAGCGTCGGCCTGCAAGACGTTGAGCAGTTCGCGCGGGCTCGCCCACATGAGCTCTGTCCCCGCGCGGCCCTGCAGCAGCTGCGCCGCCTGGCTCATGAGCGGCACCGGGTCCACGCCCGTGTCGGCGATGCGCCCGGCGAATATCGACACGCAGCCGGGTGTGCCGGGCTCGAGGGCCGCGGCCACCTCCGCCGCCTGCGCCAGCGTCATGACGGCGGTCACGTTGACTTTCACGCCGCGCCGCGCGAGACGCCGCACCAGGGACACCGCAGGCTCGCCGCGGGTGTTGGTCACCGGAATCTTGACGTAGACGTTGTCGGCCCAGCCGGCGATCTCAAGCGCCTGGCGCTCCATGGTCTCGAAGTCATCGGCCAGCACCTCGAAGGACACCGGCTTCGCGGTGATGGCCGCGAGGACCTCGCGCGCAAAGGCCCGGTAGCTCGTCACCCCGGCGCGGCGCATCAGGGTCGGATTGGTCGTGAAGCCCTGGACATACGGCAGGTCATTGAGCTCGCACATGTGCCGCGGGTTCGCCCCGTCCGCAAACACCTTCACGCGCAGACTCTCGAGCCCTCTCAAGATGGCGCCGTCCGTGCCAGGATGACCTGCGCCGCCTCCCACAGCGAGCGCACCCGGAAGTCGCAGCGTGCGGGACCCGCCTCGGCGTAGTCGCGGTCGATGAAGATCGTGGTACAGCCGGCGCGCTCGCCGGCGAGGACGTCGCTCGCGCGGTCCCCCACCATGAAGCTTGCGCGCAGATCGATTTGCAGCTCGCGTGCGGCCTGCAGCAGCAGCCCCGGCCGCGGCTTGCGACACTCGCAGGCGGCGCCGTCGTGGAAGCAGGCGAGAATCGCCTCCAGCGGCAGTTCCCGCCGCAGGCGCGCGTGCAGCCGCTCCACGGTCTCGGGGGAGAGCGCGCCGCGGGCGACCTCGGGCTGGTTCGTCACCACGATGAGTGCCAGGTCCCGCTCGCGCAGCGCCGTCAGTGCGGGCACGGCGTCCGGAAGGATCTCGAGCTCGGACTCGCACAGCGGCGCGATCGGCCGCCCGTCGCGCAGCAGCGCGCGGTTGATGACCCCGTCGCGGTCGAGAAACACGGCCGCGCGGCTCACGGACGCAGCGACTCCCACCTGGGGACGGCCGCGCGCAGCAATGGGTGTGACACCAGCAGGTGCAGCACGACGGCCTGGAAGGCCTCGGTGTGCGGGGTCACGGTCGCGGCGTTGACCGTCGGTACGATCACGGCGACGTCCGCCGCGCGGGCAGTGTAGCCGCCGTCGCGGCCGAGGATCCCGCACACCTTGGCCCCGACCTCGCGCGCGTAGCTGACCGCGGCAACCAGGTTCGGGCTGACGTTGCGCTCCAGGTCCCCGCCGCCGACGGACAGGACGAACACCGCATCGCGCGCACCGAGCCGGCTCACTCTCAGCCAGCCGACGAAGCTGCTCGCCCAGCCCTCGTCGTTGATGCGCGCGGTGAGCTCGGCGACGTTGTCCGTGGGGGTGTAGCACTCGATCGCCGCCAGCTTGCGAAAGTCGTTCACCGCGTGCGAGGCGTTGCCGGCGCTGCCACCGACGCCGAGGAAGAACACCCGGCCGCCTGCGGCACGAACCGCGGCGAGCAGCGTCGCCGTGCGTTCGATGCTCGCGGTATCCAGCAGCGGCACGATCGCGGCGACCTCGCGCAGGTGTTCCTCGCTGTAGCTCATGAGGCCGCGCGCTCCCTCAGAAAAGCCTCCGTCTCCCGCAGCCCCTGGTGCGAGCCGATCTCGTAGAAGCGCTCCTTGACCTCGTACGCGGCCAGCTCACCGCGCGCGGCCAGCTCGTGGCAGAGCTCGGCGAGGTCGAACGGCTCCCCGGGTGCGTAGCCGGTGAACACGCCGCGCGCGAACACGCTCAGGCCGAAGTCGATGTGGCGCATGGCCGGGTGGCGCCGGCGCTTGTCGTAGTCGAGCAGCACGCCCCGCTCGAAGCGCACGTTGCTCGGTGCGAAGCGATCAGCGTTGTGCAGCACCGTCATGAGCGCCGGGCGCCCGGCCGCGGCATAGGCGCCCAGGATGCGCATCAGCGGGCACGGCAGGTAGGAATCCCCGTTCAGCACCACAAAATGCTCGCCGAGCAGCGGCAGAGCCTTGCGGAGCGCCCCGCCGGTGCCAAGTGCGAGCGCGCCGTCATGGGAGTACTCGAGGCCGAGGCCGGTCACGGGTTGCGCGCCGAGGCACGCCTCGATCTGCTCGCCGAGGTGTCCCAGGCACAGTATCGCGTGCGTGACCCCCTGCTGCCGCAGCAGCTCGAGCTGATGCAGGATGAACGGCCGCCCGGCGACCTCGATCAGTGATTTCGGGCGCGAGAGTGTCAGCGGATGCAGGCGCGTCGCCCTGCCGCCGGCGAGGATCGCGACCGGGAACGGCTTCAGCACATCACCACCTTGGTGCCCTCGAAGTCGAAACGAAAGCGCACCTCCTGCAGCCCGGCCCGCGCCATGGCGTTGCGCAGGCCGGTGCGGTCGCGCGCGTAGAACATCAGGAACCCGCCGCCACCGGCTCCGACGACCTTGCCACCGATCGCACCGCTGGCCATCGCCAGCGAGTACCAGCCGTCGATCTGCGGGTTGCTCACCTCGCGGGAACGGCGTTTCTTGTGCTCCCAATGCTCATGCATCAGCTCACCGAAGGCCACGAGGTCCCCGGACTCCAGCGCCTCGCGGCTGCGGTAGCCCAGTGACTTGACATAATGCAGGTTCTCCAGCACCGAAGCCTCGTGCGCGCGCGAACGCAGATCCTGGTCCCTGAGGATGCTGCCGGCCGTGCGGCTGAAGCCGGTGAAGAACAGCAACAGGTTGTCCTCGAGCTCGTGGATGGTTCGCTGCGTCAGCCGCAACGGCTGCACGCCGACGTGCCCGTCACGGTGGAAGGTGAAGCCGGTGATGCCGCCGAAGGCGGCGATGAACTGGTCCTGCTTGCCGATCGGCTCGCGCAGCCGCTCGATCTCGATATGACAGGCAAGGGCGGCAAGCTCGTGCGGATCGATCACCTTGTGCTGGTGGGCGTACAGCGCCTTCAACAGTGCGGTGGTGAAGCTGCCCGAGGAGCCGAGGCCCGTCCCGGCGGGGATGTCGGCGAGCGTGGTGATCTCGATCTGCGGGCTGGCCAAGTGCTGCAGGCGCAGCGCCTCGCGCAGGATCGGATGCGCGACCTGCTCGGGCGTGTCCACGTGTTCGAGCGCGGAGTACTTGAGGTAGATCCCGGGACTGAAGGGCTGGATCACCGTGACGTAGACATATCTGTCGATCGCCGCCGCCACGAGAAATCCCTCGTGCTCCTGGTAGTACGACGCCAGGTCCGTGCCACCCCCGCCGAGGGTGATGCGCAGCGGGCTACGCGCGATGATCATAGCCACTCGCAGCGCAGATCTCGGCCACGACTTCGAGTGCGGCGATCGCCGCGCTCAGGCCCGCGGCCGGCTCGCGGCCCAGGCGTATGTCCTCGAGGAACTCGCCCATCTCCACCGACCAGGAGTCGTCGTCCATCGGGTACTCCCAGCTCGTGGTGTGCGGCGGCCCCATCTGCGGCAGCATCTTGTACCACGTCAGCCGCTCGGGGCCGTAGCTGCCCCCGAGGCCCTCGATCTGCAGCTTCCCGCGGCGGCCGAAGAGCTCCCACGAGAAGAGGTTCTTCCACTCCGTGCTGCTGGCGTGCAGGAAGGCCGCCCGGTGAGTGGCGGTCTTCAGCAGCATGAAGCCGTTGTCCTCGACCGGCATGTCCCAGAAATAAGTGTGGGCGAACCCTGCGACCTCCGTGAACTCACCGAGGAACCAGCGCGCGAGGTCGATCAGGTGCACGCCCTGGTCGATCAGCTCCCCTCCTCCGGAGCGCTGCGGCTGTGCACGCCACTCACCCTCGTAGCCACTGCGGCCGCCGTGGCCGTAGCGCGCACGCACGTACATGAGCTCGCCGAGCTCGCCCGCATCCACCAGCTCGCGTGCCTTGCGGAAAGCGGGGTGATAGCGGTGATTGAATCCCACGCGCACCCGCACGCCACGCGCCGCGGCCAGCTGCGGCAGCTCGCGCAGCTCCGCGGCACTGCGCGCCGCCGGCTTCTCGAGGAGAGCGTGCTTGCCGCAGAGGATGGCCTCGCGGGCGATCTCGGCCTGCACGTCGGGCGTGGTGGCGATTACCACCGCGTCGATATCGGAGCGCTGCAGTACCGGCCGCCACTCAACGCCCGACTCGCAGCCACTCGCGGCCGCCAGCTGCTGTGCCCGCGCCGGATCCAGGTCGACGCAGTGGACCAGCTGCGCCTGCGCAAGGTGGCGCGCGCGCAGCTGTCCGACCCGCCCGCAGCCGACGAGAGCCAGCCTCACGGCTCATCCTCGAAGGTGAGGCCGCGGTCCTTCGGCTCGATGCGGCGCAGCGTGTAGACATCGGAGGCGCCGAGGGCGCCGCGATGCCGTGGCAGGCTGGCCCAGGGATCCCACACGGCACTGATGAGCCGGCCGGTGATGCCATCGCTCGCCGCCGAGCCCAGGAACACCGCCAGTTGCGCGCCCCGCGCCAGGGGCACGGCGCCCGCGCGCTTCTCCGCCAGCAGCCGCTCATGCAGCTGCGGCCCGAGCCGTCCGGGGCCGGCTGCGAGGAGCTCATCGAGCAGCCGGGTGGCGAGTGTCCCCGGCGCGAGCGCGTTGACGTCGATGTGATCGGACCGCAGTTCCTCGGCCAGCGTCTCTACGAAGCGCACCACCGCGGCCTTGGCCGCGGCGTAGGCGCTCAGCATGGGCAGCGCGCGGGTGGCACCGCCCCCGGAGAGCTGGATGATCTTCCCGCCGCCACCACGCCTGAAGTGCGGCACCACCGCGCGGCACAACCGCACCGGGGCGAACAGATTGATCTCCACGGCCCGCACCCACTCGGCCCACTCGACGCTCTCGGTCGGCCCGACCGGGCCGCCGATGCCGGCGTTGTTCACCAGCACGTCCAGGCGGCCGAAGTGCGCGAGCGCGCCATCGAGCAGAGCGTTCACGTCCGCCTCGCGGGTGACGTCAGCCACGGCGCCGAGCACTGAGCGTCCGGGCAGGGCGAGGGGCCGCAGCGCCGTCAACGCCGCGGCGAGTGCCGCCGCGTCCCGGCCGCAGAGCGCCACGCTCGCACCGGCCTGCAGGTAATGGCGTGCGATCTCCAGTCCCAGCCCGCGCGTGGCGCCGGTAATGAGCGCGCAGCGGCCCTCGAGGGCCAGGGCAGCCGCGCTCATGGGGCTCGCCCGCCGAGTCCGACGCTCAGGTAGCGCAGCGCCGGCTCGGAGCCCAGCCGCGGCAGGACACGGTCGGCGTCCAACACCGCAAGATGCGGGCTCGCGGCCCGCAGTTGCGCGGCCGAGAACTCGCGGTACGCGGGCCACGGCGTGGCGATGACCAGCGCATCCGCCCCTGCCACCGCGGCCAGTGGGTCGGCGCAGCGATCCACCCTGCCCTGCCAGTGCACGGGAAGGGCGCCCGCCGCCGGATCGTGGACCCGCACCGTGGCGTGCGTGGCCAGCAACCATTCGCACAGTTGCACGGCGAGTGAGCCGCGCAGGCTATCCGTGCCCGGCTTGTAGCTGAGTCCCCAGATCGCCACGCGGCGCGAGGCCAGGTCGGGGAACAGTGCCTGCAGGCGCTGCCGCGCCCAGTACCGGTGTTGCTCATTGCTGCGCAGTGCCGCCGTCAGCAGTGGCGTATCCACCCGCCGCGCGTGCGCGGCGGCAGTCAGTTGCTCGAGCCCGCGTGCGAGGGTGCCGCCGGCGAAGGCCGCCCCGGGGGCGAGGTAGGCGCCGGTGCCGATGCGCGAGTCGCTCCTGAGGCCCCGCTCCACTTCCTTGGCGTCCGCCCCCAGTGACTCGCACAGGGCCGCGACCTCGTTGGCGAAGACCACCGACGTGGCAAGGTAGGCATTCAGCGCGTGCTTGGTCACCTCGGCCGATTCGACCGACATCCACTCGATGCGTGCGCCAACGGAAGACAGCAGCCGCTCGATCCGCTCGCGGGGTGCGCCCGCGCGGATGCCGACCACGAAGCGCTCCGCATGCAGGAAATCGGCCACCGCACGCCCGAGACGCAGGTTCTCCGGGCAGCACGCGATGTCCGCGCGGCAGGTGCCGCCAGCTGCAGCCGCCTGCTCGAGTTCTCGAACCGATCCCGGAGGCAGCTGCGAGGAGAGCAGCACCGTCACGCCGGCTGCACAGGCGCCGAGCACTCGCGCGGCGTTCGCCAGCACTTCCTGCGGCTCGAGCCCGCAGCCGTCGCTCGTGGCGGTGTCGTAGGCAACCCACAGCAGCTCTGCCTCGCCGACCGCCTCCTCAAGCGCCGTCGTGAAGCGCAGCCGGCCGGAGGCGAGTCCGTCGCGCAGCAGATCCTCGAGACCCGGCTCGAGCGCCGGCGCCACAGCGCGGCTCAGGCGGGCGATCGCGGCTGCATCGAAGTCCAGGCCGACCACCTCGTGACCCAGACGCGCCAGGCAGGCGGCGGTGACGCTGCCGAGGTGCGACAGTCCGAGCACGCAGATCCTCATGCGCACGACTCCAGCACCCAGGGATTGGCGCGCAGGTACTCGACGGTGGCCTGCACCGCCTCGCGGATCGTGAGCCGTGGCTGCCAGCCGAGTGCGCGCAGACGCCCGACATCGAGCAGGATCAGGGGGCTGTCCCCGGCCCAGCCACGCTCACCGCCACCGTAGGTAACCTGCGGCTGCACTCCGAGCGCAGCGCAGATCCAGCCAAGGGACTCATCGACGCTGCAACTGTGTTCAGTGCCGACGTTGAGGATATTGATCCGCGCGGTGGCACGCTCGAGCGCCAGCAGCATGGCGTCGATGCAGTCGTGCACGTAGATGTAGGACTTGCGCTGGCGGCCGTCACCGAGCACGCGGATGTGGAGCGGATCGGCCGCGAGCTGGCGCTGGAAGTCGAGTACGTGGCCGTGCGCGTAGCGCTCGCCCAGTACCGACACGCAGCGAAATATGTGCGCACGAAAGTCCAGGCCCGCGCAGTAGGCACCGATCAGGCCTTCGGCGGCGGCCTTGGAGGCGCCGTACAGCGATGTCTGGATCGGGAAGCCGGCCTCTTCGGGCGTCGGAACCTGCACGGCATCCCCGTACACGGCGCCCGAGGAGGTGAAGGCAATGTGCTTGAGGCCGGCCGCCCGCATCGCCTCGAGCACCTGCAGCGTTGCGAGCGTGTTCTGCTCCAGATCGCGGCGCGGATGCTCGAGCCCGTGGCGCACATCGGCGTTGGCGGCAAGATGGAACACCAGCTCACAGCCGCGCATCGCCGCGGCGAGCTCCCCGGCCTCGCTCAGCTCGCCGCGAATCAGGCGAAAGCGCGCGTGCGCGAGGGCGCGCTCGAGGAAGCGCGCCCGCCCGGTGGAGAAGTTGTCGTAGCCGACCACCTCGTGCCCGAGCGACAGCAGCCGATCCGTGAGCGTACTGCCGATGAAGCCGGCGCAGCCGGTGACAAAGTAGCGCAATCGACGTTCCTGTGGGTTTCGGACAGGCGGAGGAGGGGGTCCATGCTCGCGTTGCGCGGCATCCTGTATGATCGTTGCGACGCACGCAGCGCGCGCTGCGGCAGAACAAAGCTATGAAAATCTTAGCGCAATCGCGCCATGGCACCAACCGAGGCGGCTAGGCAGTCGTTCCTGAGCCGTAGCGCCCGAGCGCTGCTGTTGGTTTTGCTCGCCGCGTACGTCACCCTGCGCGGCATCCTGCCCGCGCTGCACGGCTCCTACAGCGACATCGGCAACTATCTCACCGCCGCCAAGATCGTGGCGGCGGGCGGCGAGGTCGGGCGGCTCTACGACGATCAATGGTTCCAAGAGCAGATGCATCGGGCAGGCTTTGGCGAGCGCGGCAAGTTCTCACCCTTCCCACCACCGACCGCCCTGCTGATGCTGCCACTGGCGCGCCTCGCCCCCGTGCAGGCCCTGCGGGTGGTGACGCTCATCAGCGTGCTCGCCCTGCTGGCGGCGATCGAGATGCTCGCGCGCGCGCTCAGCTGGAGCCGTCTCGACGCGGCACTGTTTGCGATGCTGTCCGCCGCGGCCATTGCTTCCTCGTTGCGGCTCGGGCAGCCGTACCTGGTGGTGTCGGCGTGCTGCATCCTTGGCTACTACCTGCGCCTGCGCCAGCGACCGGTGGCGGCGGGCGTGCTGTTCGGCCTGTTCGCGCCGGTGAAGTACTTCCCCGGAGTACTGCTCGCCGGCTTTGCGATCAATCGCGAATGGCGCCTGGTGCTGGCGGGCGTCGCAGCCGCCGCGCTGGTGGTGGGCTTGAGCGTGCTGTGCCTCGGCTGGCAGATTCATGCGACCTACCTCAGCAGCGTGCTCGGCTCGCACCTCACGGCGAACCTGAGCATGCAAAGTCCCTTCACGGTGCACTTTCAGTCCTTCGACACGCTGCTGCGTCGGCTGTTCGTGTACGACGCCACCGCAAACCCGCACCCGCTGGCGGCACTGCCCGAGCTGCGCGTCGCGCTGCTGGTGCTGATCAAGCTCGCTCTGGCATCCCTGGCGGCGCTGGCACTGCGCCGGCTGGCGCAGGCAGGGGCGGCCGCTGCGGTGGCACCGACGCTCGGAATCCTCGGGATCCTGACACTACTGCTCGCCCCGGCCACGGCGGCCTACCACTTCACGCTGCTGTGGCTGCCGCTGGCGCTGCTGCTCGACTACCTGTGGCGCCGGGGCGCACGTACCGCGGGGCTGGCGCTGCTCGGGTGCTACGTGCTCATCGGCTTCTTCCCCTACTGGATCACCGACCGCTTCGAGGGGCGCGGCGCGCTGAGCGTGCTCGCCTACCCAAGACTGTTTCTGCTGTTGACGATGTTCCTTGTCAGCATCGACTACGTGCTGCGCCGCTCGCCCGAGCGTGGCCTGCGCGGCGGGGCACTTCCCGCCACTGCCGCCGCCTGAACTCCCGCACGACCGTGCCGGCCGTCAAGCTCCCGCGCGCTGCACTCCTGCTGCTCGGCCTGGCAGTGCTCGGGTGCCTGCTGGCGCTGACGCACCTGATGGCACTGCCGGCCTTCGAGGACGAGGGCACGCAGCTGCGCCTCATGCAGCGCCTGCTCTACGCCGGAGAGTGGCTGGCGCCTCTCGGCGACGGCAAGCCGCTGGAGGTGTGGCTGATGGCGCCGCTTGCGAGCCTCGCGCGCGAGCCGCTGTGGGCGATCCGCGCCGTGCATGTCCTGGTGGGACTGGGCTGCGTTCTGCTCTCGTATCGGCTCGCGCGCAATCTCACCGGCGCGGCCTGCGCGGCGCTCGCGGCGCTGCTGGTGGCCGTGTGTCCCTTCACGGTCTACCTGGAGCGGCTGGCACTCGCCGACATCGTGCTGTGTGCCGCGGGTCTGGGCGTGCTGGTCAGCACACTCGCTTACGCTCGCCAGCCGGACCGCACCCGCGCCACCGCGCTTGCGGCAGTGCTGGTGCTGGCGGGCATGGCCAAGCTGCCGGTCGGCTTCGTGTTCCTCGGTGCGCTGCCCCTGGCACTGCTGCTCATGCCACGGGAGCGGCGCCCGCCGCGCGCGACACTCACCCTCCTCGCCCTCGGGCCGGCTGCTGTGCTCGCACTAGTGGTGCTCGCAGTAGCGCTGGCACGCGTAGGTAGCGGGCACGCCGCAGGGTTCGGTATCCAGGATCTGCTCGGGATCGGCGGTGGTGGCAGCGGCGACATCGCCGCAGCCATGCACGTCGCGCGCCCGGACCTCTGGACTGAGCTGACCGCGCAACTGTCGGCTCCGCTGGTCGCGCTCGCCATCATCGGTCTGCTCGCCTGCGCGCGGCTGCACGGCTGGCAGCACCGCTGGCTGATCCTCGCGGGCCTGATCCCGATGCTGGCGATCGGCCTGCTGCCGCGCTTCTGGTATTCGCGCTACCTGCTGTTCACGCTCCCGCCACTCATCGTGGCCTCGCTCTGCGGTTGGGTCGCCCTGTGGGAGCGGCTCGCGCGGCTGCGGCCCGCCCTGCTCGCCGCAGTGCTGCTGGCGGTCGGTTTCATGTCGGTGCAGTCCGCGCGGCTGATCATCGATCCAGCGACGGCGCGCTGGTCTGACGTCGACCGTTTCCAGTACATCGAGGGGTGGACCTCCGGTTACGGGTATCCCGAGGCGGCCGACTATCTGCGCGCAGCTCACCCGACGCTGATGATCTACGCGCTCGACGGTCACAGCGCCGAGCAGCTGCTCACCTACCTGCCGCAGAGCTGGCGTGCGCAGGTGCATACGGCGCTGTATGCCGATGACGGAAGCACCCTGCAAACTGCCGCGGCACGACTCGATCACCTCCTCGCTCACAGCCCCTTCTGGATCATCGCGCCCGCGCAGCTGCTGGCGCGCTCGCTGCGGGCCACAGCCGGCGCGGGTGCCGAGCAGGCACTGCATGTTTCGGAGCTCCAGCTCTTCGACAAGCCGGGGCAGCGCGGCGCGCTGGGAATTTACACGGCGGTGGCCGCGGCTCCGCCCGCCGCGCACCCGCACTGACACCCGGCGGTCGGCCGCAACCAGGAGAGCGGCGTGCGGCAGTTCGTCGACTGCTACAGCGCCAGCCTCCGGGAACGGCTGAGCGGGATCGCGGCAGTAGCCTGAAGAGCGGCACTACGGCGGGAGCCGGGATCGGCGCAGGACGGCGCGCAGGCGTGCCGGCACGAGGGGCTTGAGCAGCTGCCGAGCGACCCCCCGCCACCAGGAGAGTGAAGCCCAGGAGTAAGGCAGCGCGTGCCAGAGCGTGCCGAGCGCGCCAGAGAACTCGCCCCGCGCACTCTCGGTGTGCGCAAGCTGCAGCGAGGTCTGCGAGCAGATCCTGAGGCACTCGGCCCGCAGTCTGCCTGAGGGCGCGATATCGGCCATCTGGCGGTACAGCTGCAGCCAGCCGCGCTGCTCTGCGATGCGGTCAGCGGTGTAGTGCTCGCCGTGCAGGCGGATGGCGCAGAGTACCTCCGGCACCACAAGCACCTCGCTGCGCAGCGCCATCCGCAGGCACAGGTCATGCCATTCGCCGAATCGCAAGCGCTCATCGAAGCCGCCGATCTCGTCCAGGAGATCGCGCCGGGCCATGACCGCGAGCATCGGCACCGAGAGCTCGACCCTCAACAGCGGTTCGAACACCCAACCGGCTCGGGGCGCGAAGCGCGGCAGCGCGCCGCGCGGGCGGTCTTGACCCTCCGCATCGATCAGGGCCTCGAGGGTGTAGCTCCAGCGTGCGCAGGGCGAGGCGTCCAGGGCGCGCACCTGCTTGGCAAGCTTCTCCGGAAAAAACACATCGTCCGAGTCGAGAAAGGCGAGATAGCGGCCGCGCGCGGCGTGCATGGCCGCATTCCGGACCCGGCCGGGATTGCCGCAGTGCTCGAGCCACAGGACCCGTGCCGGCGGCCCCAGACTGCGCAGAAAAGCTCGCGCGTCCTCTGCGGAACCGTCATCGGCGATGATGAGTTCCCAGTCGGTATAGGTCTGCGCGAACACCGACGCCACGGCCGCCTCCAGGAAGCCGCGCCGGTTATAACTCGGAAGGATGACCGACACCGTCACCATGGCGGCCTACTACTATGCCTGAGCCGGGATTGCGGCGGCGGCTGACCCGCAGGCGCTCACCCGAGCTTGAGCCAGCCGCGCAGATCGCGATCGAGAAGCCGCGACAGCTCACCAACCTCGTCGCGATAGTAGTCCACCAGCAAGGCGCGATCCGGGGGCGACAGCTCCAGGGAAGCGCGCGGTCGGATCAGCAGCGGCCTTGCGCGCCGGCGCCAGGCATCCGGAAGCAGGCGCCGGACATAGGGCCACGCGGGCGATCGCAGCAGCGCGCGCGTTACCACCGGCAGTCGCGGGACCTGCGGGACGTTGTAGCGCAGCGCGAGATTGGGCGCGAAATCCGCGGCGACGCCGAGAAACCCAAACAGCCGAGCCAGCAGCGCCCGCGGCTCGCTCTGGAGCTCCTCGAAGAAGCAGATGTGCAGCTGCTCGCGCGGGAACGATGCGAGGTACCTCTTGAGGTGAAGGCTGTACAGCCCGAGTTCCAGAAAGGGCCATGTGTAGCCGAAGTACTCTCCCTGAGCACTCTGGCTGGCGTAGACCTGCTCGCGCAGCGAGCGGGTCGTCGCCCCGTGGGTCAGCATGTGCAGGTATTGCGAATAGGCCCGCTCGACGGGATTGCGCAGGCTGACGATGATCTTCGCGTGCGGCAGGCGCGCGGCGATATTGGCAGGCGCGCTCGGCGACCACAGATACCCGGCCGTCGCTTCCCCGACGGCGGCGCGGTCCCCAGCGGCGCTGAACAGTTTCACGTAGGTATCCCAGCTCATGCGGTAGCGTTCCGGAATCTCCTCGGCCATGAAGTACGCGGGCTCCTTGAGCGGCGACACGTACACGTCAGGATGCTGACCGAGATAGGCGTGCAGGGAGGTCGTGCCGGCCTTCTGCGCTCCGACAATGAAGAAGGTGGGAAGCCTGCTGATTGCAGCCATCGGGCAAGGCGAATTGCAGTTGAGCCGAAACGGCAGACGGCGGAGTTAAGGTGCTCGTGACGCGGTAGCGGCGAGTAGCCGCGCTGGCACTGTACTCCCAAGATCCGGGCGGCGCTCAGCGTCGTTGATCGCGGTCAGCCGGATGAAACCAACTTCCGAGTTCCGGCGCGCTGGCGCACCGCCCTTGACTTGGCGCGCTTCGATCCCGGACAGTCCGCGGGCGCAACGGCAGCCAGCCCATGATTATCTCGCATCGGCACCGGTACATCTTCATCAAGACGGCAAAGACCGCCGGGACCAGCGTCGAGATCGCGCTGTCCAAGTACGCCGGCGAACACGATGTGCTAACTCCCTGCACGCCAGAGGACGACGCACTGCGCTCAGAGCTGGGCTATCCGGGCCCACGCAACTATCGCTTGCCCTTCACGGCGTACTCGCTGCGAGATCTGGCGCGTGCAGCAGCCGAGCGCCGCCTTGTCGGGTTCTACAACCACATTGGGGCGCGCGCCATCCGCGAACGGGTGGGACCCAGGGTCTGGTCTTCGTACTTCAAGTTCTGCTTCGAGCGCAATCCCTGGGACAAGGTCGTGTCGGCGTACTACTTCAATCAGCGCACCGGGCCGACCATGAGCCTGTCCGAGTACGTCCAGTCCGGTGCCGCCAACGAGATCGCCGGCTACGAGCTGTACACCATTCGCGGCGAGATCGCAGTCGATGAAGTGTTCCGCTACGAGAGCCTCGAGGAGTCGATGCGGGCGGTGGCGCAACGTCTGCACCTGCCTGAAACCCCGGTCCTGCCGCGCGCCAAGGGACAATACCGTCCGCCCACAGCGCGCTACCGCGAGGTGCTCACGGCGCAGGACCGCGCCAAGATCGCGCGCGTGTACGCACGCGAGATCGCTACCTTCGGCTATGAGTGGTAGCCGCGGGAGCGCGAGCCAGCGTGTGGCAGCTGTACCTGGCTGCTACCCCGGGCCGCCCACCGCAAAGGTGCGTACTGTGTAGCCGCTGTAGAGCCGTGGCATGAGGGCGCGCAGGGGTACGTTGAGCCAACCCCTGCCGCGGTATCTAAAGAGGAGTCCCGCGATCTCGACGGAGCTGATCTGACGATAGCCGGCCTGCGCAAACGGCGAAGCGGGCTCCTCCCCCGGGATCATCTGAGCGCCGAGCTCCGCGATGATGCGCTTCACGGCGCGGCCGTAGGTATTGATGAAGTGGTGGGTCATGAGATCGGCGATGAGCTCGTGAGTCGGCCAGCGCGCCCGCAGTACTTCGAGCGTGGCGCGCAGCGCTTCGGCGGTGACGTACATGATCACGCCTTCGATGATCACCACCGTGGGGCCGGGACCGATGGGCTCGAGTTTCTCCCGCAGCGAGTCCAGGGCAAAGTCGATGGGGATGCGTTTCAGGGGATTCCCAGCCTGCGCCGCCGGGAGACGCGCTTCTTTGTAGGTGATGAGCACGGGCTCGTCGAGCTCGAACCAGTGGCCTCCCTTGAGGCGGAAGGCGCGACTGTCGAAGCCACAGCCGATGAGCACGACCTGCAGTTGCGGGTTTGCGGCGAGGCGGACACGCAGCAGATCGTCGATATAGCGCGCGCGTGACACGTTGCTGGCGTTTGGCGCCCACTCGCCGCCGAAGCGGCGGTAGATGTCCATGCCGTGCTCGTCCATGAAGAGCCGCGCGTAGTCATCACCGCAGATCGGGTGCGTTGACTGAGCATCGTGCATGCGAATGCCGCAGCAGTAGAAAGCCGTGTCGGAGATCGGGTTGAGTGTCGCCATGTTCTCGGGGTCGTGACCCTGCCTGGTCTGCAGAGCCGCAATTGTCGGCCTTCGCGGCGGCCCAATGAAGCACCGGATGCGCTCGTGAGCCCTGCGGCCGCAGCGCCGCAGCGCGCAGTTGCCCGTGCCGCGCAGGCCGGCGCAGACTGCCATCAGGCGTTAGGCTCCCGCGGGGTTCTGGTGAGCGAGCGGCGATGGATATGGCGCGCACCGGCGCTTGCGGTACTGGTGCTGGCGGCGTGCGGCGGGGGCAGCAGTTCGCCCCCGTGCAACTGCACGCCGGAGACTCCCGTGCTGGCGGTGTTCGCCGGCGAGCCGCGCGGGCCCGGCAATCTCGACGGCATGGGCTCGGCGGCCAGTTTCTGGCAGCCGGCCGCGGTGGCCAGCGACGGTGCCGGCAACGTGTATGTAGCCGACGCGAATAACAACACCATCCGCAAGATAACCCCGGAGGGCACGGTCAGCACCTTCGCCGGCACGGCCGGACCGTCCGGGCACGCCGACGGTACCGGCGCCGCGGCCACCTTCTCCAATCCTGCCGCGCTGGCGACGGACCGCGACGGCAATGTGTACGTCGCGGACACGTACAACTACACGGTCCGAAAAATCACTCCTGACGGGGTCGTGAGCACGCTGGCGGGCACGCCTGGCGTGCCCGGCTTGAACAACGGCCCCGTCGCGACCGCGACGTTCGGCTTCATCTTCGGGATCGCTGTCGACAGCAACGGCAATGTCTACGTGGCGCAGCCCTTTGACACGGTGATTCGGCAGATCACGCCGGCCGGCATGGTGAGCACCTGGGCCGGTACGGGCATCGGGGGCACTGCCGACGGGCCCGGACCGATGGCCAGCTTCAATTCTCCGCGCGGGCTTGCCATCGATCATGCCGACAACCTCTATGTGGCCGACACGTATGGTCCCGTGCGCCGGATCACGCCCGATGACGTCGTCAGTACGATCTGGACATCCGCCGGCTACGGCGAAGTGGACGGCCCGGTGGCAACCGCCCAGTTCTCAGGCCCGTACGGTATCGCGGTCGATGCCAACGGCGATGTGTTCATCGCTGACTGGGATGGGTTCACGGTCCGCAAGCTCTCGACGGACGGGGTCGTGACGACAATAGCCGGTGTCGGGTTCATGGGGGGCGACGTCGATGGCGTCGGAAGCGTCACCCGCCTCGCAGGCCCTCAGGGGGTCGCGACGGATCCGTCCGGTAACGTGTTCATCGCCGATACCGGCAACAACGCGATTCGCAAGGTCACTCCCGATGGGACCGTGAGCACCTTCGCCGGCCCGGTCATTCCGGCAACCAGCGCGGGTGAGTTGCCCGGCGCGTCGAGCCTGGCGATCAATCCGGCCGGGGGCCTGTATGTCGGCTTCAGTATCTGGCTGTACCGGGTCACCTCGAGCGGGGAAGCGAGCGTCTTCGCCGGCGGCAACTTGAGCGGCGAGGCCGACGGGGTCGGTGCCAATGCCGGGTTTTATTCGCTGCTCGGCCTGGCAATGTCCCCGGGCGGATCGCTCTATGTCTCCGACTGGGCGAACTTCAAGCGCGACCCGTTCCCGGATTCACAGACGGTCACCAACAACGCGATCCGCGCCGTGAGCCCGGCGGCGGCCGTGACCACGTTCGCCGGCGGCTATGCTCCGGGCAGTGCCAACGGCCTCGGCACGCAGGCGCAATTCAACAAGCCGATGGGTGTCGCGACCGATGGGAGCGGCAACATCTATGTGGCGGACTCTCAGAACCACACGATCCGCAGGATCACCGCCGCGGGGCTGGTGAGCACGCTCGCGGGCGTAGCCGGGAGTGCCGGGTACGGGGACGGACCCGGGCCATCCGCGCACTTCTCGAGCCCGAGCGGCGTGGCGGTTGGCCAGGGGGGCTACATCTACGTGGCCGACACCGGCAACAGTGTGATCCGGCGGATCTCCTCCATGGGCGTCGTGAGCACGCTTGCCGGAATGCCCGGGGTCACGGGCTCCGCCGACGGCCCGGGCACCGCGGCGCGCTTCAACCTTCCCCAGGGCATCACGACCGACAGCGCCGGCAATGCCTATGTCGCTGACACCCAGAACAGCACCGTCCGCAAGGTCACGATCTCCGGGGATGTGACTACCCTGGCTGGGGTGGCCGGCCAGGCCGGGTTCGTATCGGGCGCGCTGCCCGGGCGCATCGCGCGCCCACTGAGTGTTGCCACAAGCGGCGGTTCGCTCTACATCACCAGTAACAACGGCGTGGTGGTGGTCCGCAACCTTCCCTGACCACCCGTGTGATTGAGCCCCGGCTACGCACCTCGTCGATGAGCAACGCCAGTCGTATCGACGACCGGCGGGCCATCGTCAGCTTCTATGCCACTGCCGACGGTGCGTATCACGCCTATGCAGGCGGACTGGGACCGCTTGGCTCCGCAGGATCAATCCCCCGCACGTTCGCACAAGGCGGGTATCCGGCGGCAACTCACTCGCTGAGGCCAGGGCTCGCAAGCCCTCTCGGAGGAGCGGCCCCGGGGGCGCGCCGCAGCTGAGTCAGTGGGTCAGCGCGATGAACGACACACCGAGCTTGCCGGCTATCGAGGTCTCGGCGACGGAAGTCAGCGCGCCGCTCGTCTGATCAATCGAAAACATGACTACGCTCGCGGGAGTGTTCGCACTTTGCAGGCCCGTCCCGGCGTAGACATAAGGTCCCGAGGGCTCCGCAGCAAGAGCGCCCCAGACGTGCGCAGGACCGAACGATCCCGGCACCGCTGTCAGGGCCCCGGTGGCAGGATCGATGGAGAACACCGCAAGACGGCTCCCGCCTCCCAGCGGGAACATGCTGACGATCAGAAACTTGCCGGACGCGTCGACCGCGGCGCCGCCCGGAGCCCCGCCGATATCAAACGGTGAGCCGGGTACCGCGGTGAGCCCGCCGGAGCCCGGGTCGATCGAGTAGGCGGCGAGCCCCCCACTCTCTCCGACATTCACCACTGCAAACTGGTAGCCGACGTAGAGGAATTTCCCTGTGGGGTCAATCGCCATTGGCCCCGCGCCAGAGGTAGTCGAGGGAGAGGACGTTACCAGCGTCAGGGGGCTCCCGGGCACGGGGCTCAGGGCACCGGTCGCTGCATCAGCGGAGAAACCCGCGAGTTGCAGTTGCGCGGGAAACAACCCGTCGTTGCGGGCAGTGTCGTTCTGGTAGAGGAAGTGGCCATCGGGTGTCATAACGGCCGAATTCTGCAGGAACCGGCTCCCCAGGCTGACAGACGACGTCGAGGTGAGCGCGCCGCTCACCGTATCCACTGCAAACACCGTCACCAGGCCCGAGTTGCCGGAGGCGTAGAGAACGTCGGCCGCGGGGTGCGCGAGGAGACCCACCTGCTGGTCGGCCATCGGCAATTCAGGCACCGCTGCGCTGCTCAGCGAGTGATCCGCAGCGATCTGGTAGGCCGACAGCCCCTCCTGGCTGGTCGTGTACAAGATCCTGGAGTCCCGCGTGATCGCTATGGGCCCGCCGCCATCCGCTGTCTCAGCCGGCGAGCCGGGAAGGGGCCTGAGCGCGCCGGTGTACGCGGCGAGGCCGTAGATGGCTGCGGGAAAGGTGTTGGGGCCGGCGTACGCCGAGGCGTACAGGAACCTCAACGGCATCCCGGGGTTACCCTCGTCGCCTCCGCCGCCGCAGCCTGTCAGGAGAGCGACTGCGAGAATCAGAGCGAGCCGAGCACTCATCCACGTCTCCGGTGGCGTTCGCAGCTAGCGTAGTCGAGTCGGCCAGCTCGGGGCTTACAGCCTGCTTACAACCCGGCGCCTGGGTTCCGGAACACCATGGACTTCGAGCTCCTGCCGCGCTGCGTCACGACAGCTGCGGATTGCCGGCTCATTTCGCACGGGACGCGCCCCGCAGCCGCGCGAGCTGCATGATGGAATCGACGAACAGGCCCAGCACCGCCTCCGCAGCCGCCGGCGGCATCTCGTTGGGATCGGAGGCGGCAAAGAGCTTGACGCCCTCCACCAGGCTCATGAAGCCCATCGCCATGATGGCCGGCGGCACATCCAGCGTGGCACCGGCGCGCTTGTTGAAGTACTCGATCAGCTGCACGATGTGATCGCGCTTCTCGGTCATGAGCGCGTTCAGCTTGGTGCGGAAGCGCGCGTCGCGGGCGCTCAGTAGCCGCGCCTCCGTCCAGGCCATGAAGCCCTCGGTGTCCCGGTAGAGCTTGCTGTAGATGTCGCGCGTGCGCGCCTGGATGTCCTCGATGGCCAGCTCGTCATTGAGGAGCGAGGAGAACTCCGCATCGGCGCGGTCGTGGTCGCGCCGCAGGAGCTCGATGAACAGGTCGCCCTTGCTCTTGAAGTTCGAGTAGAAGGCACCGCGCGTGTAGCCGGCCGCGGCGGCGATGTCCTCGACGCTGCTGCGGTCCAGCCCCTTCCGCGCGAACAGCTTCTGCGCCGCATCGAGCAGGCGCTGCCGGGTCTGTTCCTGGCTGTCCTCGCGCGTCAGACGTTTTCGCGTCATTCGGGCAAGGCTAGCACGCGCTCGGTTCCGCTGTAAATACACATTAGGATTCAGATACACAATTGTATCTGAGTGCCAATATGGATCCTGAGGGAACCGTCTGGGAGGGATTTCACATGAGCAGGATGATCCGCATATTCCGCGAGCGCCGCATCCAGATCGCGCTCGTAGTGGTTCTGGCTGTCACGGCAACGCTCGCGCTCGCGGGCCGGCGCGAGAAGCCCGCCGAAGTAGCGCCCACCCCCGTGGTCGCGCTGCCGGCGCACCCCGAAGGCGCCGCACTGGGGCGCGAGCTGCGCTACCCCGTCGAGGTCGCCTCCCGATACGCGAACCCGATGTCGTTCCGGGTGCCGGGCAAGCTGATCGAGCGCTCTGCACGGCTCGGCGACACGGTACGCAAGGGTCAGGTTGTCGCACGGCTCGACCCCCTCGATGCGAGGAAGCAGCTCGCGGCCGCCGAGGCCGCCTTCGCGGCCGCCGAGCATCGCCAGGCATTCGCCAAGCAGCAGCTCGATCGCGATGCGGCGCAGAAGGCGCAGAACCTCATCGCCGCCGCGCAGCTCGAGGCGACCCAGGACGCCTTCAGCGCCGCCAGCGCGGCACGCGAGCAGGCCGCCGCGCAGCTCACGATCGCCCGCAACAACCTCGATTACCAGACGCTGGTCGCCGATCACGACGGCCTCATCACCAGCGAGAACGCCGACACCGGGCAAGTGGTGGCGGCCGGCCAGGCGGTGTTCGGCCTCGCCTGGTCGGGCGACGTCGACCTGCTGCTCGATGCCGCGGCGGCCGATGTCGCGAGCCTCGCGGTCGGCCAGGCCGCGAGCGTCACCTTTCCCGCGCTCGCCGGTCAGCGTTATGAGGCGAGCGTGCGCGAGGTCTCGCCCTCCGCCGATCCGCAGAGCCGCACCTACCGCGTGAAGCTCACCCTTACCGAGCCAAGCCCTGCCGTGCGGCTCGGGATGACCGGCGAGGCGCTGCTGGCAACGCCGCGCAGCACCTCCCCGGTGGCCGCCACGCAGACCTTCACCATCCCGGCGACCGCCCTCTTCCACCGTGGCAAGGAGCCCGCTGTGTGGGTCATCCGCAGCGCGGACTCGACGCTCGAGCTGCGCGCGGTGCGGGTGCAGAGCTACCGCGAGCGCGCGGTGGTAGTGACCGCCGGCCTCGGGGTCGGCGACCTCGTGGTGCAGGCGGGCGTGCACACGGTCTACGAGGGTCAGCGCGTCAAGGCCGTGAAGCCGTTGTTCGCCGAGCACGAGGATGAAGACGGCGCCACGCAGCTCGCGACGCCGCTGCCCAGTGCCGGGGCGAGGTTGTGAGCGAGGCACTGGCCGGCGCCGCAGCGACGCCGCCCGCCGCGGGCAGCGAGGCCCGCTTCAACCTCTCGACCTGGACGCTGGCGCACCGACCGCTCGTGGTGTTCGTCCTGGTGCTGGTGACGCTGTTCGGGATCCTGAGCTACGGGCGGCTGGCGCAGTCGGAGGATCCGCCCTTCACCTTCAAGGTGATGACGATCCGCACCTACTGGCCCGGCGCCACCGCGCGCCAGGTGCAGGAGCAGCTGACCGACCGCATCGCGCGCAAGCTCCAGGAGACCGACGGCCTGGACTTCCTGCGCAGCTACTCGCGCCCGGGCGAGTCGACGCTGTTCTTCACCATCCGCGACAGCATGCCGGCGGCGCGCGTGCCGGACACCTGGTACCAGGTGCGCAAGAAGGTCGGTGACATCGCCTACACCCTGCCCCCCGGGGTCCAGGGCCCCTTCTTCAACGACGAGTTCGGCGACGTCTATACCGACATCTACGCGCTCGAGGGCGACGGGTTCTCGCCGGGCGAACTCTACGATTACGGCGAGCGGCTGCGCGCCCGGCTGCTGCGCGTGCCGCACGTCAACAAGGTGGATTTCATCGCCGACCAGGAGCAGCGCGTGCGCATCGAAATCCCGAATGCGCAGCTCGCCAAGCTCGGCCTCTCGGTGCAGCAGATCGCCGCGGCGGTGAACGAGCAGAACGCGGTGGCGGCAGCCGGCGTCTTCACCACCGCCGATGACCGCGTGTACGTGCGGCCGAGCGGACAGTTCAAGGACACCGAGCGGATCGCGGATACACTGCTGCGGGTCAACGGCCGCTCCATTCGCCTGGGGGACATCGCCACCATCAGCCGTGGCTACCTCGACCCGCCGAGCGAATACATGCGCCTCGGCGGGAACAACGTACTCGGCATCGGCGTCACCATGGCGCCCTCGGGCGATGTCATCGCGCTCGGCAAGGCACTCGATGCCGAGACCGCACGGCTGCGCGCCGACCTGCCGGCAGGACTGAAGCTCGTGCAGGTGACCAGCATGCCGCACGCCGTGCGCCATGCGATCAGCGACTTCATCGAGGCGGTGGCGGAGGCCATCGGCATCGTGCTCCTCATCAGCCTGATCAGCCTCGGCGCCCGCACCGGCACGGTGGTGGTGATCACCATCCCGCTGGTGCTCGCGGGCACGGTCTTGTGCATGTATCTGTTCGACATCGGCCTGCACAAGGTCTCCCTCGGCACACTGATCCTCGCCCTCGGCCTGCTGGTCGACGACGCCATCATCTCGGTGGAGACCATGGCGGTGAAACTCGAGCAGGGGCTCGATCGGGTCAGGGCCGCCGCCTTCGCCTACTCCAGCACCGCCTTTCCGATGCTGAGCGGGACGTTAGTCACCGTGAGCGGCTTCCTGCCGATCGCGCTCGCCAAGTCCGCCACCGGCGAGTACACCCGCTCGATCTTCGAGGTCTCGGCGATCGCGCTGCTCCTGTCGTGGCTCGCGGCGGTGACCGTGATCCCGCTGCTCGGCTCCTGGATCCTGTCCGAGCACCCGACTCGCCGCGCCTTCGGCCACCATGGCACTCCCGAGGACGGCACGCAGCCGGCGGCGCCGTCCGCGGCACACGACGGGCACCCGGACCTCTACGACACCCCTTTCTACCGGCGCCTGCGAGGCTGGGTCAGCTGGTGCGTCGATCGGCGCGGCACCGTGCTCGCGGTGACCGTGGGACTGTTCCTGGCCGCGCTCGCGGCCTTCGCGCTCGTGCCCCAGCAGTTCTTCCCGAGCTCCGAGCGCCCCGAGCTGCTCGTCGACCTGCGCCTGCCGGACGGCGCCTCGTTCGCCGCGACGCTGCGCGAGACCGAGCGCCTCGAAGCGGTGCTCGCGCGCTACCCCCAGATCGCCAGCTACGTCGACTTCGTGGGCTCGGGCGCGCCGCGCTTCTACCTCACCCTCGACCAGCAGCTGCCGGCCCCGAACTTCGCGCAGTTCCTGATCACGACCAAGGGCGTCAAGCAGCGCGAGCAGCTGGCCAAGGCGCTGGCGCCGGTGCTGCGTGATCAGTTCTCGACCGTGCGCACCCGCATCACCCGGCTGGAAAACGGGCCGCCGGTCGGCTTCCCGGTGCAGTTCCGCGTCAGCGGCCCGCAGATCGCGCAGGTGCGCCAGATCGCCGAACAGGTAGCGAAGCTGATGCGCAGCGACCCGGGCACCTTCGGCACCCAGTTCGACTGGGACGAGCCGGGCGAGCGCTCGGTGCACTTCGAGGTCGATCAGACCAAGGCGCGCCAGCTCGGCATCACCTCGCAGGACGTCGCCAACTACCTGCAGATGTCACTGAGCGGCTACACCATCACGCAGTTCCGCGAGCGCGACAAGCTGATCGCGGTCGAGCTGCGCGCCCCCGAGGCTGACCGTGTCGATCCTTCACAGATCGAGCGCCTGGCGATCCCCTCACCCATGGGCACCGCCGTACCGCTGAGCGCGCTCGGCACCTTCTCCTACGGCCTGGAGTACGCGGTGGTGTGGGAGCGCGACCGCGAGCCCACCATCACCGTCCAGTCGGACGTACAGCACAACGCCCAGGGGATCGACGTCACGCAGCGCATCGACAAGTCGCTCGCCGCGGTACGCGCCCAGCTGCCGCAGGGCTACAGCGTCAAGATCGGCGGTGCGGTGGAGGAGAACGGCAAGGCGCAGGCCTCCATCAACGCGCAGATGCCGCTGATGGTGATCGCGGTGCTGACCTTCCTCATGATCCAGCTGCAGAGTTTCTCGCGCGTGCTGATGGTGGTGCTGACGGCACCTCTCGGGCTGATCGGGGTCGTGCTCGCCCTGCTGCTGCTGCGCATGCCGTTCGGTTTCGTGGCGCTGCTCGGCACGATCGCCATGTTCGGCATCATCATGCGCAACTCCGTGATCCTGGTCGATCAGATCGAGAAGGACATTCGCGCCGGCCACGGCCGCTTCGAGGCCATCCTCGGCGCCACGGTGCGCCGCTTCAGGCCGATCACGGTCACCGCCGCAGCGGCGGTGCTGGCGCTGATCCCGCTCTTGCGCAGCAGCTTCTTCGGCCCGATGGCCGCCTCACTCATGGGCGGCATCACGGTCGCGACGCTGCTGACGGTTTTCTACCTGCCGGCGCTCTATGCGCAGTGGTTCCGGGTCCGCCGCGACGAGGTCCCGGCTGGAGTCGCACGATGAGAACCCGCAAATTTCTCGCACTCCGCTCATGGACCCTGGTCGCGATGACCACCGTCGTCCTCGGAGCGGGCCTGGCCGGCTGCACGGCTCTCGGACCGTCACGCGCGCCACCGCCGGTGGCCACACCGGGGCACTATTCGCTCGCGAGCGGGGAGTCACGAGTTGCGCCGACCGGTGGCGCCAGCCAGCAGCTCGCCCTGGGCGCGAGCGCGCCACCCAAGTGGTGGGAGGCCTACCAGAGCGAGGCGCTCAACGGACTCGTCGAGGAAGGCCTCGCCCACAACGCCTCCTTCGCCGCGGCGCAGAGCTCGCTGCGGTCCGCGCGCGAGCAGTTGCGCGCGCAGATCGGCGACACCAGCCTGCCCAGCGTCGACATCGGGAGCACTGCCCTGCGCCAGCGCGCGCTGGGACTGCCAGGCCTGCCCGGGGTGCCAGAAGAGACCTTCACGGGGAACATCTTCGCCGCTCAGCTTCAGGGCTCGTATACCTTTAACGTCCTTGGCGCCCCGCAGCTGGCCAACCGCGCACTCGCCGGGCGGGTCGACCAGCAGGCTTACCAGCTGGATGCGGCGCGCCGCGCGCTGGCGGCCAATATCGTCATCGCCACCGTCAACGCCGCCTCGCTCGCCGAGCAGGTAGGCGCGACCGAGCGCCTGGTCGCACTCGGTGAGCAGCGTGCCCAGCAGATGGCGGCGCGCTACGCGGCTGGCAGCGCCTCGCGCGAGGACATGCTGGCGGCTGAGCAGGATGCGGCCAACGCGGCCGCGACACTGCCGGGGCTGCGCGCCCAGGCACTCGCGGTACGTCACGCCCAGGCCGTGCTGCTGGGCCGGCCCCCCAGCGAAGCCCCTGCGTTGATTGCGCTCGATGACCTCAAGCTCCCAGATCCCGTCCCGCTCACGGTGCCTTCCGAGCTGCTGCACCGGCGGCCGGACATCCTCGCCGCCGAGGCCGCCGTGCGCGCCAGCGCGGATCAGGCTGCGGCCGCGACCGCAGAGCTCTTCCCGTCACTGACACTGTCGGCGGCCTACGGCCGCGGCGGCTTCGACTGGTCGACCGTGAACTCCCCGGCGGGCGCGATCTGGGCAGCGGGCGCACGGCTCACGCAGCCACTGTTCCATGGCGGCGCGCTCAGGGCGCGCAAGCGTGGCGCCGAGGCCGACTACGAAGCTGCCGTGGCGCTCTATCGTCAGGCGGTGCTCGGGGCATTCCAGAATGTTGCCGATACGCTGGTGGCGCTCGAGGCAGACGGCGAGACGCTGACTCAAACTCAGCGCGCCATGCGCGCGGCGGGGGCGGCGAACCGCGAGAGCGAGGCTCGCTACCAGCTTGGCTCGACGCAGTTCTTCGCAACACTCACGGCCGGACAGCAGTACGAGAACGCCAAAGTCCAGTACACGCGCGCACGAGCGGCACGCCTCAATGACACTGCTTCACTGTTCCAGGCCATGGGAGATCCGCCGCGGCAATACACCGCCGCCCGCGGCGAGGGCGCGACGGCCTCAGGACTCTAGGTCCACAGCAGTAGTAGCGCTGCGAAGCGCGGGGTCACGGAACCGCGTGACCTTGGTATGCGCAACCCGGCGGCACGTACTCGTAATCCTACTCCGCGGGCCGTAGCAGGCGCGCAAGCTTGGGTCGTCAATCATCACGGGCAGCGAACTCATAGAGTAGATGCAGTCATCTCGGGTGCGTAACTGCTGCTGACCAGATCCAAGGACTGATTGCCTTAACGTACGAGCATATGAGACACGCGCACGGCTCACGGCTGGCTCACAGGGTCGTGTGCGGGTTTCTCCAGTGGTCATGCGCAGCTGAGGCATGCATCAAGTGCCGTCGGCTAGCCGCGGATTGGCGGATAGTAAGAGTACGAGGCCTGAAGTCGCTTGAGACAAGCGCGACTTTCCGATGCCGCCAATGAAGTCGCGAGCCGCTTGGTGACTACGCGATATCTGAGCGCTTCCGCCGCTGCGCAGTACGCTTTGCCGGCGCGGCGCGTTCGGTCGCGCGCGCGCACAGGGCGCGAAAGCCGGCGGCTACGTACGGTGCAAGCCGCTGGTGCACACTGTCGAGATCCGAGGAACGGCACAGGCCTGCGGAAAGCTTGTCAATGCGCCCTGTCTCGGCGAAGGTCAGCGTCAGCGCCCCAGTCAGAAACTGATAGCCCCAGTAAATCTCCCGTGGTGGACACCCGGGAAGTGCCTCACGCAGCACCGCGATGAACCTATCGACCAGGGGGTCGAAGTGGCGGGTCATCATGACGGGTCCGAACTCAGGGGAGTTGTTTACGTATGCCACGAGCGCAAAGTAGCTCTTCCAGCCCGCTCCCCCGCGCGCGGAGCGGTCCAGCAGCGGGTGGGTGAACGCGTTGACAATGGCCTCGACGGTCGGAGGTCCAGGGAGCGCGGCGCGGCGCACTTCATTAAGTAAATCTAGACGCTCCTGATTTAGCACCTCGGCGCGACGCTCGAACACTGCGGCGAACAGCGCGCGCTTGCCGCCAAAGTGATAGCTGACCAGCGCGACATCCACGCCCGCCATTTGCGTGATGTCCCGCAGCGATACCCCATGAAATCCGCGCTGGGCGAACAACTGTTCGGCCGCATCCAGGAGGCGCTCTTTGCCGCGGCCGACCGCGGGCTTCTTCTTCATATTTGCTGCGATGCACAATCCGAGTCAACACCCAAGTGTCCGGGGAATTCGCCCCATCTGCAACAAGGGCGCGCCTTGACTCTCCCTCAACATTCGATGAGTATTAACTGAACAACCGTTGAGTACAGCTCTGAGGGGGGCGCCTTGTACAACAACTCACGTCTCTGGATCACGTTCTGGACGGTTCTGGCAAGTCTTGACGTGCTGTTGCCGCTTGATCCGGCGCGCGCACAAACAGCGAGCGATGCGGCAAGCGCGACCAGCAACGACCGTGGCGCCTTGGAAGAAGTGGTCGTGACCGCACGGCGCCGCAGCGAGAACCTGCAGGATGTGCCGCTGGCAGTAACCGCCATTAGCTCCGAGATGCTCACGCAGCAAAACGTGACCAATCTGGAGGATCTAAACGGATTTGCGCCCAACATCAAGATCAACGCCGGACGTGCTACCAACAGCACGATCAATGCCTACATCCGCGGCGTGGGGCAGAATGATCCGCTGTGGGGATTTGAGCCTGGGGTAGGAATTTATATCGATGATGTTTACCTGGCTCGCCCCCAATCAGCGCTCCTGGACGTTTACGATGTCGACCGTGTGGAGATCCTGCGCGGGCCGCAGGGCACGCTGTATGGAAAGAACACCATTGCTGGGGCGATCAAGTACATCACGCGAGACATAGTCGGCCCAGCAACCGTAACGGCAACTGCCACGGGCGGCAATTACGGTGAGTGGGACGGCAAGGTCTCAGCGTCTACGCCCGTGGTGCAGGACCACATCTATGTTGGCGCTGCGGTGGCCTATCTGCACCATAACGGCTATGGGCAGGTCATTGCCGACGGTGCGCCCAGCCCATATAACCACGTGGGGGAACCCGTGTCCGATAAGGATCTCCTCGCTGCGCGTGGCAACGTCACCTTACTTTGGGGATCAAGCTCCAAGCTGCGCCTGCTGGTAGACACGATTCAGGACAATTCCAATGCTGCCGGCGGCCAGCGCTTAAATGACTTCCTGGCACCGCAGCTTGCCAGTCGGTTCGATACCCGCACCGACATGCCCGTGAACCGTGAACGGTTCATCATGACGGGCGTTTCGGGCACGTACACCCAGGATCTGGCACCCGGTCTCGGCCTAAAGTTGGTCGGCGCCTATCGCGAAGGCGACGGGAGACAGTTCATCGACTTTGAAGAACTCAACGCCAACTTGTTTCAGGTTCCCGGTCATTACGACGACCACCAGGGAAGTGGCGAAGCGCAGCTAACCTACGAAAACCAGGCCGTCAAGGCAGTAGGCGGCCTCTTCTATATGGACAGCACCGCCTGCGGACAATTCGATGCTTCCATCGGTGTCCTGGCCCCGCCGCCGCCTGCCGGCTTTGGCCTTTACCTCACTTCACTGACTGCGGGATGCGTACAGACCAAGACCAGTGCGGTTTACGCAGATACTTCGTGGCGGCTGACTGATCGCCTGAACTTGGATGCCGGCTTGAGGTGGAACCAGGATAAGAAGACCGCATCGGTGTACGTTGCCCAGTATGCGAGCATCGCCCCTGACCAGTTGCTGCCGAATGAGACATTCTTTGATCCAACCCAGGTGCCGGCAGGATTCTTCCCGTTTGGTGGTGGTCTGCACGGGGTGCCGGGCCTTGAAAGCGACTACACCAACCAGCGTACTTTCAGCAATGTTTCGCCGCGTCTCGGGTTCGATATGCATCTTACGCCGCATGTGCTCGGGTACTTCTCTTATAGCCGCGGCTTCAAGAGTGGCGGCTTCGACATGCGCGGCAATCAGCTCGCTTATCCGGCAACCGTCAATGGCTACAATTCCGAGACGGCAGACAATTTCGAGGCGGGTATGAAGTCCACAATGCTCGACGATACGCTGCTGCTGAACCTTACTGTCTTCTACACGCCCTATAAGGATGCCCAAATCGGAGTCCAAGGATTCGAGAACGTCGGCGGCGTGCCGACCAATGTCACCGCGGTGCTCAATGCCGGCAAGCAAATCAACCAAGGCGCTGAACTGGAATCCACGTGGCGCGTGAACGAGCCGCTCACTTTCATAGTCAACGTGGGTTATCTTGATTCGTACTACCAGGACGTGCAGGGCTGTATCCCGGGCAGTAGCGGCTGCGATCCGACCCTGAATGTGGCGGATCTCAACCATCCTATCAACGCGCCGCGCTGGACCACATCTATCGTCGGCAACTACACATGGGCTCTAGCTCGCGGCACGATGCTGGCGCACGCTGGCTGGGAGTACCGCTCGTTCACTAAAGTCGCCAATACAACTGCCTCTGTCACTGATCAGCCGGGGTACGGACTTCTCGATGCCGGACTGTCCTGGAGCTCACCGGATAAGGGCTGGCGGTTCGCGCTCGAAGGTCACAACCTACTCGATCGGTGGTATCGGGTAGCGGGCTACGATTTCGGCGGCCCGGGAACCGGGCTGCTGGGCGGTGTCAGCCAGATTGGCTTCTACGGGCCTCCCCGCACCTATACTCTCAGCGCTACCTACCACTTCTGATCAAGCCGGCGAACGGGCGCCCAAATGAGCTGGTTCGAGACGGCAGAGCCGCTCCTTCCGGACCTCATCGCATCGCACGGCAAATGGCGCGGCGCGCGCACGGCGTTAGTGGAGGGACAGCGTAGGCTCAGCTGGGCTGAGTTTGAGCGCGACACCGCTCAGGTGGCCAACGGACTGCTGGCGGAGGGCCTTAAGCCCGGTGATCGCATTGCCGTGCTTATGGACAACAGTATGGAGCTCGCGCTCCTGCTTTTCGGCATCCTGCGCTCCGGCTGCGTTGCAGTGCCCCTTAACGTTTCAATTAGTGATGCCGCCGTCGCCGGCATGATCGAAGACGCCGCCGCGCGCGCGCTATTTGCTTCAGGGCCACACTGCGCGCGGATTGATTCGCTGGCAGCGCGCTCACTGCAGGTCCGTACGGCGCTTCGGATAGGTCACCTGCCCACGGACGAGCGCTGGCGGGAGTTCGGGGAATGGCGTGCGGCGCAGGCAACAAGCCCACCTGCAGTGACGATTCGCCCGGACGACCTTTGCAACATCATCTACAGCTCAGGCACCACAGGGGTCCCGAAGGGGATCGTTCATAGTCACCGCTGCCGCCTCATCTGGGCGACCGAACTTGCACTTGTGCTGCGGTACCGCAGCGACTGTGTGACCCTGTGCTCGCTCGGACTGTTTTCCAACATCAGTTGGGTAGCGATGCTCGCTACTGTCCTGGTGGGCGGCACCTTGGTACTGATGTCGGCCTTCGAAGCACGGGCCGCGGCGGCGCTTATCGACGCCGAGCGCATCACCCACGGCACGTTCGTGCCGCTGCAGCTCGAGCGGCTGCTTGCGCTCGAGGATCTCGAGCGCTATCGGCTCGACAGCCTCGACACGATCATGTGCTGCGGGTCGCCGCTGAGCTTGGACCTAAAGCGCGAATTTCCCAAGCGCACGCGGTCCCAGCTCATCGAGCTCTACGGCCTGACCGAGGGCGTGTGCACGATACTCGCGCCTGAAGACTTTGCCGCCAAGACCGCCTCTGTGGGCAAGCCGTTTCTCGGCACGGATCTGCGCATCTTGGGAGATGACGATCGTGAGTTGCCTCCGGGGGGGATCGGCGAGATTGTGGGGATCAGTCCCCTCCTGATGCAGGGGTACTATCGCCGCGATGAAGCCAGCCGGGAGGCGACCTGGACAGATCCTCAAGGGCGCCGCTGGCTGCGCACGGGGGACCTTGGCCAGCTTGACGCCGAGGGCTTTCTCTATGTCGTGGACCGAAAGAAGGACATGATCCTCTCCGGCGGACAGAACATCTATCCTGCCGACATTGAGGAGGTCATGCGCGACCATCCGGCCGTGACGGAAGTCGCCGTGGTTGCTGCACGCAGTCGCAAGTGGGGCGAAACCCCGGTCGCGATCGTCGTACCCGCGGCCGGCCACCAGACCAGCAAGGAAGCCCTGATCGATTGGACCAACGCGCGTGTCGGTAGACAGCAGCGTATTGCGGACCTGTACTGGCGTGCGGCTCTGCCCCGCAACGCCAATGGCAAGATCCTCAAGCGCGAGTTGCGCGCTGAGCTCGCAGGTCGCGAATACTGATCATGAAGCTACAGTAAATAGTCATGGAAGCCGACGAGTACTGGTACGGAAGCTTCGACCGTTTGCAGCTCTTCAGCCGCGTGTATCCGGGGCCAAGCCCGGGCGCCCCAGTGGTCTTATGCCTCCATGGGCTTACGCGCAACAGCCGCGACTTCGAAGATCTGGCGCCTCATCTCACCGCACGCTATCGGGTGATCGTGCCGGATATACGTGGGCGCGGACTCTCCGCGCGCGACCCGAACCCCGGCAACTACCAGATACCCGTGTATTTGCACGACCTCGAACGCCTACTCACGGGCCTCGGTGCCGAACGCGTCGCGGTTGTCGGCACCTCCATGGGCGGGCTCATTGCGATGCTGCTGGCTGCGACTCAGCCTGCGCGAATTTCGCGCATCGTTCTCAATGATGTCGGTCCTGAGGTAGACCCGGCAGGGCTCACGCGCATCCGCGGCTACGCCGGGAAAGGGGCGCCGGTGGCGACCTGGGAGGAGGCCACAGCACAACTGCGTACAATATTTGGAGCGGCCTGGCGCGGCCTGGATGATGCTCGCTGGAAAACCCTTGCGCGGCGCAGTTACCGGACCAATGACCACGGCACTCTCGAAGTAGATGCGGATCCGATGATTGGTGAAGTGGTACGCCAGTCATCTGCCGCGGCCCCTGACCTATGGGGACTGTGGGGCGCCCTGGCGCGCACACCCATTCTAGCGCTGCGCGGAGAGTACTCCGACATCCTGAGTCCCGCGACCTTAGCACGCATGCAACGTGAGAAGGCGGACCTCGAGGTACTCACGGTTGCCGACCGTGGGCACGCTCCGCTGCTGGACGAACGTGATAGCTTGGCCAAGCTCGATGCGTTCCTGCAAATAGGTTAGATGCCGCGTGCCGATTTTCCATGGTCCGCACGCCCATGAGGCTGGCTCTCGCAGACGATACTCGCGCAAGGGAGGCACGGTGATCCGTGGCCGTGCGGCTCCTGATAACACCGATTGGGGCCGCAGCGGCGCCCGTGTCGCCTGAGCGTATTCCAACTGGTGGTCGCGTTTACAGCCTGTACGTACTCGGCCTCATAACGCTCGTATACACGTCGAATTTCATCGACCGAATCGTGCTCGGAATCCTGGTAGCGCCAATCACGGCAGATCTTCACTTAACGGACACCCAACTGGGCTTACTGGGTGGCACGGCATTCGCGTTGTTCTACACCGCCTTGGGCATCCCCGTCGGCTGGCTCGCAGACCGCGTCAGTCGCGTCTGGATCGTGACCGCATCGCTGGCGTGCTGGAGTGCGTTCACCGTTGTGACCGGTCTGGCGCATAGCTTTGCCGCGCTCTTCCTGGCACGTTTAGGCGTAGGCGTCGGTGAGGCAGGTGGGGTCGCGCCTGCCTACTCGCTCATCGCCGACTACTTTACGCCCACAAAGCAGGCACGCGCGCTCGCCTTCTATTCGCTCGCGATCCCGGTCGGTAGTGCTTTGGGCTATTTGTTTGGCGGCTACCTGGCAACGGCCTACGACTGGCGGCTGGCGTTCATGCTGCTCGGAGGTGTTGGCCTCGTGCTCGCGCCGCTCTTGTCCGTCACGATCCGTGAACCTGCGCGTGGCAGACACGATGCAGCCAACCTCGAGACCCGCAAACCGGCGCTTCGCGAGGTCTGGGCACACCTTGCAGCAAAGCCAAGCTTCTGGCTCATGTCCCTGGGCGCTGCCTGCGGTTCGATCATGGGATACGGACTACTGTTCTGGCTCCCGTCATTTTTCATTCGCAGTTACGGAATGACACTGCAGCAGGTCTCGCACTTGCTGGGCACGCTCCTGCTGCTGGGCGGCATCCCGGGAGTTCTGCTCGGCGGCTATCTCGCCGATCGCTATGGTGTACGGAATCGTCGTATCTACGCCCTGGTACCGGCCGTTGCATTTCTTAGCATCCTGCCCTGCTATGCGATAGGGACCTCGGTTCCGATGGGTCGTGTGGCTTTTCTATTCTTTCTGATCCCTTCAGCTCTACAGCTGGCGTGGCTGGGGCCCGTCATCGCTGCCATTCAGCAACTCGTTCCAGCGGCTATGCGAGCACTGGCCTCCGCGGTCTTCCTGTTCGTCAACAACTTGCTTGGCTTAGGACTAGGCGCGCTACTCATTGGATTCGCCTCTGATCAGCTGACAGCGCGTTTCGGGATCGCAGCGCTGCGCTATGCCATCTTGGGCGGAACGGTTTTCTACCTCATCGCATCAGCACTGTTTTTTCTTGCAAGCAGAAAGCTTCCGCCAGATTTAGAGCCGATTTCGGTGCACAATACCTAGTGGGCCGGCGCCAAGGCCGAGTAGCAGAATTTGCATTGGGCAATCTGCTCGAGGGCATCGCGCCGGGTATGGGGCTTCAAGTCGTGCGCGACAGGAATTGGCCGCATCACCGGCGGTCTCAATCAGACGGCTGTGCCCGCTGCTGGTCAATTCGGTGTACAGGGTCAGGATGCCGGCCTTCACGTCGGCAACGTTGCCGACAACCAGCAACCCGGCGCCGCAGCGAACGGCAATGCCCAGCCGCCGGCAAACAACCCTGGAGTTTCGTGGGCTTCGTGCGGCGCTTCTTTCGGCGCTGGCTGTTCCGGGCCACGGTCAGCCCTGCGGAATTTGGTGGGCCGTGTAGGGATCGAACCTACGACCAAGAGATTAAGAGGTCACTTTGGCCGCGACTGAGTACTGTCGAGCATGGGCGAGCGTAAGCGAGATCAATCACTTATGCTCGCCCAGCCTCGCCCAGTGGCGCAGCGTCTTGGCGAGAGATTAGAGAACGATTAGACGCATGTAGCTGCGGTGGCTCTATAACCAGTCTCTAAAGCGCCGCCACACCGACGGATGATCCTGCATACGCGCGTGAAGCTCTCTTAGCGACGAGAACAGCTCAACGGTAAGCCTCGAAAGGCGCCTCTCAAGATCGGAGAACTGCCTTACGTTGCGGTGACCCTCGACGGGATATCCAGAGTTTGCCGCACAGTGAACAGTCACCGCGTCATCCATTTCGTCCAGAACTCCGATTAGGTCATCGTACTTCGGAGGCGAGATCACCTGGACCGCCAATACGGTTCGCTGCAAACCTACCTTAGCCGCCTTGAATGCCTGCAGAGCCGAATCGTACTGGGCTGGCACATTCCGCCGCGCAGGATCTGCCGCAATTGCACCAAAAACGGCACGCTGCTCGTTCAAAAAAGTGATGAGTGGGGGAAGGACTTGCTCGAATACTAGGACGCGAAACCATTCGTTGTCTAAGGCACGCCGGTGCTCCAGCGATTTGTCGCGACGTGAGACAAACCAAGCATAGACACCCCCCGCAAAGCCCAAAGCAGAGGCGATATTGCTGACCCACGCCGGTGCGTGCCCGATCCACTCGAGCAAAGAAGTCATTTGATCCCCGGCACTGGACCGCTCTAGCGAAGATCTAGCTGACGGAGAGCGGACCTCGAGAATCGAGAGTTCGAGCGATCAGTTCTTCCAGCGAAGACCGCACATGTTCTGGCGCCTCAATCCGGTAATGCGCTAGAAATGCGTCACGCGATCCGAAGTGCGAGATGCTCGGGCCAAACATCCCCAAGAAAAAGGAACTGTTTACCGAATAAGTCCCCTCGGGTACCGAAACAATCACTGGATCGTCGTGCGCGTCCAAAGCGTCTAGCTTCAGAAGCGCGCGCACCGCAGCTCCGTTCGCCCGACCGAC
>Ga0335085_10001266_pt1 | contig 56130 bp, 58 predicted proteins | sample Lox_Sample_45_FD_206712 | JGI IMG/M metagenome (GOLD analysis project Ga0335085, IMG submission 206712) | Soil microbial communities from Loxahatchee National Wildlife Refuge, Florida, United States - Lox_Sample_4.5 | ecosystem: Environmental > Terrestrial > Soil > Wetlands | place: USA... | reverse complement strand
CGGCACTGGCGGGCCCATCGAGGTCAATTTCTCTTTTGCGGCCACAGAGCTCCCTTTGCTGTCCTTTATGCAACAAGACCGTGCACGCGTCAAACTAGGACACTACCGCCGCGAGAGCAGGCGCGAAAGAGATCAGTAGGGCTCGCAGAGGTTCGACTTACCAAAGTCAAGTCGAGGCCAAAGTTCCGAAACCGAACCTGGAACACCTGGCCCGCTCGATACCCTACCGGTCGATCAAGATGGCCGGAGACCTTGTAGTTATAAATAGCGAGATTATTTTCTTTTCATCGTAGTTCGCTGTTCTGCCCGCCACAAAGCGTGCTCGAAGGTCGCTGAGTTCTCTCGAGTACTGGGTTACACCCGATATGAAAACTTCGGAATCTACCACTTTGTTTGTTTGATCGAAGTGGAGCGGACCTCCGCTATATGCGACCAATGAGTCTTGAAATTCGTTTCCTATGAAGAAGCTGCGGTCGATGGGGACGTAAATATTATTCCAGTGACATCTTATAAACACTCCCATTGCATCGACACGGAAGAGTATTGGGCGCCCGCTGAATGAGGCTCCAACGAACAGCGAAAATCGCGTAACGGGGGCAGAGTTTGGAAAGGGCGGCTGCGAAAACTTGATGATTTTCCCGGCCTGGATGATTGCGACCTGATTAGGCCCACCAATCTCTGGGTGAGCTCGCGTTGAGTAGTATTTCAATCGTTTAGCTAGTTCGGTCATCCGGTCCAGGTCCAGTGATTCTCCCTGGTCCGATTGCAGACTAGCTTGGTAAGTTGCGATGGCCGCGTCCCGGGGCAAAGTCTGCGGGTGCGCCATGATGAATTCGGCCCTGTCTGGCATACCGCTGAACTCGTGGAGCAGTCCGCCCTGCACCGTGCGAATTTGGCGAGATGCTATGTCCGAATCGAAGTCGCCACCCATGTTTCGACTCCGAAGCGTTACTTTGCCAATCTTGAGAAGACCGTCTGTGTCGTAGCCAGCCACCGTTAACTCAAGAACGTAGTCGTCAGCGTTGATGGCCTCATTGTTCGCGCTTCGGGTGTTCTCGTCGGCGGTGAGACTTGTGTTCAGGATGAAAGCAAGCTCTCGCAGTTTTTGAAGAATAGGGATTGGCGTTCCTGTGCTGATTTGACGTGCGTAGTCGTCGACTATCGCAACCGTGTTCATGTCGAGTTCCTTATAGGACCCGGATGGAGAATAGATAATTCCAGCTATAGCTCCCACAGTGTGGTCGTCAAGCCTGAACAGTTTCTTGCCGGGTGTTGGGAGTTGTTTTCTGCCTGAGGTAAGCATGCTGTCCGTCAAGACCACCATGCCGTTGTGGTTCGCGAGCACAATGTTGATGGTGCCGTGAATCACTGGATTGTCGTTCCGCTCGGCCCCCGCGACCGGGGAGCACGCCATGAGTAATGCGATCAGTCCACAAAGCCTTCTCAATGTGCACCTCCGCCGTTGGAACGGTTCTTTCTGGCATTCTTGCATAAGGAATAGTGAAACCTCTAGGGCCCTAGCAGGAAGCCTGTCCATCGATCATAGTGCCAGCGGGAAGGGAATTCGGCGGTATAATGGGTCCCATGAATAAGAACGTCATACATATGACGGAAGCGGAAGCCGCTGGGGACTTTGCGGCGGTGATGAGCAAGGTGCGCGCGGGGGTAGAGGTAGTGATAGAGAAGGACGCGCGGCCTGTCGCGGTGGTTAAAGCACCCGAGCCGGTGCTGCGGCTGCTCTCTGAATCTCTCCGATTGGCGCGCGAACGCGGCTCTACTGCGACGCTCGACGGGGGCTTTGGCAGGGACGTAGAGGAGTTTATCGAGAGTCACCGTGAGCCGCTCGATCCGCCTGAATGGGACTGATCCTCGATTCCAGCGTCGTGATTGGCGCCGAGCGTCGCGGCGAGACCGTCGTGCGCTTGATTGAGCGCGTCGTGAACGCCTCGGGAGATCAGGAGTCGGCGCTCTCTGCGGTTGGACTGACCGAGCTGGTCCATGGGCTTCATCGCGCCAATACTCCAGAGTTGCGCCTGCGTCGCCAATCGTTTCTCGATGAACTCCTTGCTGATCTGACGGTGTATCCCTACACCAAAGAGACGGCGCTGCTCGCAGGGAAACTGGATGCTGAGCAGAGAAGCCGCGGCGTCGTAATTCCTTACGCGGACCTCCTGATTGGAGCGACAGCTCTGTCGCTGGGATTCTCCCTTCTAACCACTAACACGCGGCACTTCCGGCAAGTTCCTGGGCTTTCCGTCGTCCTTTTTCAATAGCAAGAAGATCATTGTGGTCGCGTTCGCTGAAGCTTCGTTGTGGTGGCCTTTAGTTGCGCGTGGTGCGGCTGATGTGATACAGCGAGTGCGGGGTGAATTGTTTAGGAGGAGTGAGATGACGAGCGCGGGCGTAGGGCGGAGGGAATTTATTGGAGGGGCGGCGGCGGTGGGAGGGGTGATGTTTATGCCGGCGGGGAGGGTGTGGGGGACGGAGGCGAACTCGCAGGTGCGGGTGGGGTTGCTGGGATGCGGAGGGCGGGGGACGGAGGACGCTACAAACCTTGTGGATACGGGCGGGGCGCGCGTGGTGGCGCTGGCGGATATGTTTCAGGACCAGCTCGATACGGCGCATGCAGCGTTTGACAAGATGCAGACGGCGAAAGGGTATGCGGCGATTGATGCGAAGCAGCTTTTTGTGGGGCCGCACGCGTTTGAGGAGATTGCGCATTCGAAGGAAGTGGACGCGATTGTGATTGCCACGCCGCCTTATTTTCATCCAGAGCATTTGGAGACGGTGGTGGCGGCGGGGAAGCACGTGTATTGCGAGAAGCCGGTGGCGGTGGACGTGCCGGGGGCGAAGAAGGTGCTGGAAATTGGGAAGCGGGCGGAAGGGAAATTGAGCCTGGATGTGGGATTCCAGATACGCGATTGTCCCCCGTTTGTGGAGCTGGTGAAGCGGATTCACGGCGGGGCGCTGGGGAATATCGTTTGCGGAGAGGCGCATTATTTGTCGGGGTATCTGGACCGGCCGGCGTGGCCGGGAGCGTCGCCAGTGGAATGGCGGCTGAGGAATTGGGTGTATGACCGCGTGCTTTCGGGAGACATCATCGTGGAGCAGAACATCCACGTGATCGATATTTGCAACTGGATCATGCAGGCGCATCCGCTGAAGGTGTCGGGAACGGGCGGGCGGCTGGGGCGGCCGAAAGACGGAGACGTGTATGGGAATTACAACGTGGTGTTCACGTATCCGGGCGAGGTGGACGTGACGTTCAGCTCGACGCAATTTGCGAAGGGCTGGTGGGACGTGACGGAGCGGTTTTTCGGGACGAAAGGGACTTCACAATCGCCGTACACGGGGCCGCTGGGAATTTGGGGAGACGAAGCTTGGCAGGCACCGCTGATTCCGGTGAAAGATGCGCAGGGATTTTCGGCGACGGGGAAATTTACGTCAAATCTGGAACAGGCGGATCCGGAGAAGAAGAGATTGTTTGTGGAGAGCATTACGAGCGGGCAATTCCATAACCAGGCGGCGAAGGGAGTGGAGTCCGCAGTGAGCTGCATGATGGCAAGGACGGCGGCGTATACGGGGAAGGAAGTGACGTGGGAGGAGCAGCTGAGGTCGAAAGAGGAGTGGAAGTCGGGGATTGATTTGGAAAGGATGAAATAAAGAAGTAAGGACGTAATGAGGTAAAGACGGAAAGAAAAAGCAATCTCGCGCGGAGACGCAGAGGCGCGGAGAAGAGAGAAAGAAGAATAGAAGAAATGAAGAGGACGACGCGGCGGGAGTTTATCAAGGCGGGGGTGACGGCGGCGGGAGCGGCGGGTGCTTTGGGATTGGGGATTGGCGCCGGAACGATTGCGGACGATTTGAGGGCCGGCGAGAAGGGAACAGCGGTTAGTGCGGAAGCTGCTGCTGCGGCGGCGAACGGGAAGCTGGCGATCAAGAAGGGGCTGGTGTGGGACATGCTGCCGGAGAAGCTGACGGTGGCGGAGCGGATGAAGCTGGCGAAGGATTGCGGATTTGAGGTGGTGCAAGCGCCGACGACGCCGGAGGAGCGAGAGGCGGAGGAATTAAAGAAAGCGGCGGAAGCGGCTGGAGTACGGATCGACTCAGTGATGAACATGGATCACTGGAAATATCCGCTGTCATCGGGAGACGCGGAGGTGGTGGCGAAAAGCATGGCGGGGATGCGGACGTCGCTGCGGAATGCGAAATTGTGGGGGTCGGATGCGGTGCTGCTGGTTCCGGCGGTGGTGAATCCGCAGACGACTTACCTGGAGGCGTGGACGAGGTCGCAGAAGCAGATTCGCGAGCTGATTCCGATGGCGGCGGAGCTAAAGGTGGTGATTGCAATTGAAGAGGTGTGGAACAAGTTTTTGCTGAGCCCGCTGGAGATGAAGAGATACATCGATGAGTTTGGGAGCTCGCGGATCAGGGCGTGGTTTGACGTGGGGAACGTGGTGCTTTACGGGTATCCGCAGGACTGGATTCGAACGCTGGGGAAGAGGATTTCGAACGTGCATTTGAAGGATTTCAAGAGGAAACAGGATGGATATGCGTGGGTGAATTTGGGAGACGGGGATGTGGATTGGGCAGCGGTGAGGGAAGCGTTTGCGGAGATTGGGTATTCGGGGAGCGCGATTGCGGAATTGGATGGGGGCGATGAGACATATTTGCGAGACGTGAGCCAGAGGATCGATCGATTGCTGATTGGATCGGGTTAGATGCGGTAGTTGCCGGATGACTGAAACCAAAAAGAAGGCGTGCTGGGCGTGGAATTGTAAAGGAACGAGGATTGAAGCAGTGAAGAATTAGTCTGCCGCTGCGGTCGTGACGCCTAATTCCTTGAGCTTGGCGCGGGCGCGGCGTTCCTCTTCCGTGCCGGGATAACGGCGGACGACTTCGCGGAGATCACGGACGCCGGAAGTTTTCTGGCCGAGCTCGATGAGCGCCATGCCTTTTTTCAGAAGGGCAGGAGCGAGTTTGAAGCTCTTGGGATAGACGGTAAGAACTTTGTCATATTCCGAGACGGCGTCCTGATACTGCTTTTGGGAATAAGCGATTTCGCCGAGATAGAATTGCGCATTGGAGGCGAGGTCGGTGGTGCTGTAGTACTTCAGGTAGTCCTGAAATTCCTGCCGAGCGAGATCGTACTTGCCGCTGGTGATGTCACGGAGACCATTCGAATAGAGCATGTCGGCGGACGGCGCGGGCGAACTCGCGTCGGTAGATGGTGGAACGGCCGACGAGACACTGGAGGAGGCACTATTCGTTGGGCGAGGCAGGCTTGAGGTTGGAGTGGAGCTAGTCGTGGGGGTTGTGGTGGCCGGGGCGTTACCAGAGATTTTGGCGTCGACGGATTGGACAGCGCTCTGCAAATCGACAAGCTGCTGGTTGAGTTTTCCGAGGCGGGATTTGATTTCCTCGAGATTGTCGGAAAGTCCCTGGACTTGGGTGGACATGGTGTCGAGACGAGCGCCGGAATTGGCTTGAACGTCTTGCACGGACTTCTGCACCGCGCCCATGCTGGCGTTGAGCTTGCCAACATTGTCGCTGGCTTGCTCGACGAGAGTTTTGAGGACGGTATGATCCGTCGTCATCTGCGTGGTCATGTCCTTCTGGCCTTGAAGCAACGTGGTGACGTCGCGCTGAAGGTCGATAATTTCGCGGGCGACCGCCTCTGCGGGGCGCGGCCCGATAATGCTGCCACCAAGCGCGCCGGCAAAAACAGCAGCGGCGAAGATGGCGATGTTGCGGAATCGCATGGAAAAGCCTCCTAGAGTGCGTCTACTGCTCAGACTTTTCGTCAGGCCAGGGAAGAACGCTCTTAACGGGGACCGCGGAGCAGAAAAGCCGGACGGCTGCCGCGCGGGCCTTCTCTCACTTTAACGGCAAGAGCCGCGTGCGAGCAAGAGATTGCTCGGCGACGCGGCTCTGCTGATCATCGAAACAGTTACTGTTTGGACCGCAGGTTACTTCGCCATGACGAAGTGGCCGCGGCGGTTGGACTGCCAGCATTCCTCGTTGCTCTCGGTGCAGAAGGGCTTTTCCTTGCCGTAGCTGACGGTGTTCATACGGTCGGCGGAAATGCCGAGGGAGACGAGATAAGCCTTGACGGCGGCAGCACGGCGATCGCCGAGGACGAGGTTGTATTCCGTCGAGCCGCGCTCGTCGCAGTGGCCTTCGACGGTGACTTTGACTTCCGGATGAGCTTTGAGGAAGTCAGCCGTGGCCCCTAGAGCTTCGCGAGCATCGGGACGGATGTCGGCTTTGTTGAAGTCGAAGTAGGCATCCTTCACGTCGCGCAGGAAGAGTTCCTCAATCGTGGGGCCAGCCGCAGGCGGCGGAGGTGGCGGCGGAGGAGCTTCGACGGTGATGCGGGCGCTGGAATCGGCAGAGCCGCCGGGGCCGCTGGCGGTGATCGTGTAGGTAGTGGAATCGGACGGCGAGACTTTTGTCGAGCCTTGGGCCGTCACAGCGCCGACTTCCGGAGAAATCGTGAGCGTGGTGGCGTCCGTGGAAGTCCAGCTGAGGGTAGCAGAATCGCCCTTGTTGATGGAGGTCGGACTGGCTGTCAGCGAAACGGTCGGCTTCGCAGGTGGAGGTGCTGGAGCCGGCGGTGCGGGAGGCGGCGCCGGCGGAGTTTTGTGGCAACCCGCGACGAGAGCGAGAGCAAGAATAGAGGTGAAAAAGGCCCCGCGGTACACAAATCTAGAAACCCGAATCATTCGAATCCTCCTCAGTCAGCGTAAAGAAATCCTTGTTGGTCCCACCAGAGCCGTGAGCGCATCACTAGCGGGCTGGGTAAAGGCAAATACATCGTACCACGATATAATAAACATCGTACACGGACAAATGCCAGAAAAAAATCCAAAGAAGCAACACCATACCAACGGCCAGTTTTAAGGGAAGACAGCAACCAAATCGTGAGATGCACGCCAAAGGCCTCAGGTTTCTAGGATTTTCATATTAGCCTGAATTTTTACTTGGACGACCAATTGGGAGACTCGTTGTGGCCAGTGGTGGTGAGCTGGCGAGCCTGGGAGCCATCGGCAAGCATGGTCCAAATCTGGCGCGAGCCGTTGCGGGTGGACTCGAAGACCAGATGGCGGCCATCGGGAGCCCAACAGGGGCGCTCGTTGCGAGCTTCGTCGCGGGTCAGCTCGATGATTTGCTGCGAGCCGGGCTCCATGATGTAAATATCGTAGTTGCCTTCGGGCCGGCGCCAACTGAAAGCCAGCAATTGGCCGTTGGGAGACCATGCGGGGTCGATCAGATAGCCCTTATCGGGGAGATCCAGGGAGGTGGTATTGGTGCCGTCGGCGTTCATCATGTAGAGCTTGGGAATGCCGCCGCGATCGCTGACATAGACGACGCTCTGGCCAGTCTTGGGGTTCCAGGCAGGGGAAGTGACGCCGCCATTGCCGGAAAAGGTGAGACGTTTGGGCTTGCCGCCGTTGGCATCGGTCACGTAGAGGTCAGGAGTGCCCTGCATGGAAGAGGAAAACATGAGCTGGGAGCCGTCGGGGGACCAGGCCGGGGCGCTATTTGTGCCGCGAAAGCGTGGGAAGGCAATCAGTTTGCCGAGGTCCATCGAGTACATGCAGATTTGGGCGCTGACGACGCGGTTGAGCGGCTCGTAGCAGGTGAAGGCGATGCGGGAGGCGTCGGGAGACCAGCGGGGAGTTAAGGAGATGGTACGGAGGTTGGTGAGCTGGTGCTGGTTGGCACCGTCGTAATCCATGACCCAGACTTCCTTGAAGCCGGAGCGGGAGCTGATGAAGGCGATTTGGGTAGATGCTACGCCAGGAAGTCCGCCGGAGAGCATTTTGATAATTTCGTCGGCAAACTGATGGGCGAATTTGTGGACTTGAGCGTCGGTGGGCGCGCCACGATAGACCTTGCCGATGACGGCCGGAGAGGAAGGATTGGTGGCGTCATAGAGCCAAGCCTGGATGGCGACTTCGGAAGTGGTTTCGGAAATGTTGCCAAAGGCGACGTAATGAGCTTTTACCTGAGGGTCAGTCCAGGCGGAGTACTGAAGTTCGGAAGGCATGGTAGTGAGTTGGGTGGGATAGAAGCTGGGGCTGACGAGCTCGACGATGCCGCTGAACTGCAAGTCGTCGCGAACGATTTGGGTGAATTGCCCGGCGTGAGTTTTGGAGTTGTCCGCGCGGGGACCAAAGCTGGCAACGGCGATTCGTGGCGGGCTGGCTTCGCCAAGGCCCGTGCCGGCCCGAAACCAACCTTCTGTTTGCGCGAAACTTAGTTGTGGAAGGAGTGCGAGGAAAGCAAGAAGCGCAAAAAAACGTAACAGCCGGGAAAATAAATTCAACTGAACCTCCGAATGTAGTTTGGAATCAGGCTTTGCAATGGATTCGTCTCCTCACGGGCTCTGCGTATCGGGGAAATCCCAGAGGACGGATACTTCTGGCGCAGGCCAATCGCTGGGGAGTGGCGAAAAGGGGTTTGAACTTTCAATCGCCCGCAAGCCCGAATTGTCCCAGGAAGAGTTGCCGCTGGATTGCGCTATGCGGAGATTCTTGATGCTTCCGTCGCGCATGATTGTAAAGGAAATGACGCAGTGTAGAGTTCTCGAATTGCGAATGGCAGGGTCGAGCATTAGGAGATTCCAGTTAGGGGCTACCCGGCGTTTCGCGGCCGCGATGTACCAGGGGTAGCGTGCCTCAAATTCTCCTCCGGCTTGCTGTTGCGTCGCGACTCCACCTGCAGAGCTTCCTTGAGTCTGTTGAAGGCCTGAGGGAATGTCCGGTACGCCGCCGTGGCCAGGTACGGCATTCGGGGGAGGGGGAGTTTTGTTCTCAAAGATCCTCGACTTCCGAGATGGAGGAAGCGGCTTTTCCCTGTCAAATTTGGGTATCGGAGTGGCTACGGTCTTGGGTTCGGGAAGCTTGGGAGGTTCTTCCTTGTACAGAGTCTTGGTGGGATCCGCAACCTGAGTGGGGGTGACAATTGCGGGTTTGGGAAGCGGGAGTCCGGCGCTGCCTACCAGCCCAACCCGGGCGGGGTCGCCAAGGCTGCCAGTGCCGGACCACTGTTGGCTGTGCCAATGAAAATAGGCAGAGGCAGCGATGAGAATCACAAGTGAGGAATGCATAACGATGGAATAGACAAGAAACCTTCGGAGACCGGCTTGGCCGTCTTGAGCGACTCCGAAGCGGTTGGTCGGATTGGCGATGGCGTCGGGCATGTCTAGCGCGTCCGAGCACGTTCAGTAATGGGCTCCGTGACAATGCTGATGTTGTCGATTTTGGATTGGCGAAGGGCGTCAACCACGGAAGCAAAAATCCCGAACGGGACTGTTTCATCGCAGCGAAGGAAAACACCTTCCTTTTTGCCATTCAATTCACTTTTAATTCTGGGGCCCAGATCGTGAATATTGATGGGTTCATTCCCAAGATAAACGCGCTGCGCTTTGTCCACAGTGACCACGAGGCGCACCTGGTTAATTTCTTTGACCGTGTGGGTTTTGGGGACGTCGACTTCGATGCCGGATTGGAGGATGGGGGCGGTGATCATGAAAATAATGAGGAGCACGAGAACAACGTCGATAAACGGAACCATGTTGATCTCGGAAAGATTACTTTGCGTTTGTCTGGAGAGTTGCGGCATAGGTTTGAGAAGAGGCCCCGAAGAGGGCGGCACGCTACGTAAACGTTTTTTCGATTTGAGCTCCTACTTCCAGCGCGAACGAATCGAGGCGCTGCGCCAACTCACGGATATTCTGCAAAAATTGATTGTAAAAGATCACGGCAGGGATGGCCACAAAGAGGCCCGCGGCCGTGGTGATAAGCGCTTCGGCGATACCAGGAGCGACGGCACGAAGGCTGGCGGCGCCGGCGCTGCCGAGGCCCGAGAAAGCGTCAATGATGCCCCACACGGTGCCGAAAAGACCGATGAAGGGAGTTACAGAACCGGTGGTGGCGAGCCAGGCCATGCCTTTTTCGACGCGCCGAACTTCTTCGGCGGAGGCGAGCTGCATGCTGACGGTGACGGCTTGAAGGCTTTTCAATTTGCCGGTGGGCTGCGGATTGCCGGTACCAACCTGGCTTAAGAGTTCGCGATAGCCGGCGGCGTAGACATAGGAAAAAGGAGAGCCGGCGGAAGCAAGCGCCTGGGGATTGGCTACGCCCTTAGTGGCGCGAAAGATGCGGAGAAATTGGTCGCTTTGACGGCGAACGCGGCCGAAGAGGCCAAGTTTCTGAAAAATCATGGCCCAGGAAATGATGGAAAAAACGCCGAGCAAGACCAAAATGCCGCGTGCGACCCAGCCGGTTTCTCCAAGGATGCTACCGAGATCAGCAATAAAAACTACGGAGAGCAGGAGAATGTTGCAACCCCTTGATGAAAATTTAAAATTTTGCCTACTTCAGGAACGTAGCACACGCCTACAGGGTGGTCAAACAAATGAGATGCAGAAGATAAAAAAGGGGCTGCCTTTTTGGATACACGATTCGAACGTGGTTCGAGTGTGGCAGGGGGTGCGCTGAGGGCCTGTGGGCCACGGATGAGACGGAAGCAGGTGTGTTAAACTGCGAATTGGCATGGGCAAAACCTTCGACATCGGGTTGGAGAGGCTGACTGGGGGCGAAGGATTCCCGCTGGGAAACAGCGAGAGGATCCTGAGCACCGGGAACAGCGCGAACGTCAATGCGCCTGGAATGCAGCGCGGGACGTTTTTTCTCGAGACGTTTGGCTGCCAGATGAACGACCACGACTCGGAGAAGGTGGCAGGAGTTTTGCTTTCGCGGGGTTACCGGCAAGTTGAATCTCCTGAATCCGCTTCGCTGATTCTTTACAACACCTGCAGTATCCGGGAAAAGGCGGCGCAGAAGGTCTTCTCGCGGCTGGGGGAATACCGCGCCAAGCAGACGGAGGGGCGGATTATCGGTGTGCTGGGGTGCGTGGCGCAGCAGGAAGGTGAGGAAATTTTTGAGCGTGCGCCATGGGTGAGCCTGGTGTGCGGTTCGGCGAGTTACCGCAAGCTGCCGGAACTTCTGGAGCAAGTCGAGGCAGGAAACCAGCGGGTGACCGGGCTGGACAACAACACAGACGAGACCTTTGAGACGGAAATGACGCGGCGGGACAATCCCTGGCGCGCGTATTTAACGATCATCGAGGGATGCGACAAGGCGTGCTCGTACTGCGTGGTGCCGTATACGAGAGGGCCGGAACGAAGCCGCGGCAGCGATTCGATATTGCGCGAAGTTCGGCAGTTGGCAGAGACGGGATACTCGGAAGTGCAGTTGCTGGGACAGACAGTGAATTCGTACAAGGACCCAACAGCGAGGAAGATGCGGTTCTCCGAATTGCTACTGGCGGTGGCGGATGAGCCAAGGATACGCCGCGTGCGGTTTACAACCTCGCACCCGAAGGATTTCACGCAAGACATCGTGGATGCGATCGACACTCAGCCGAGATTGTGCAATCACGTACATTTACCGGTCCAATCAGGTTCGACGAGAGTACTGCGAGCGATGCAGAGAACCTACAGCCGCGAGGAATATCTAGAGAAGATCGCCATGATTCGAGCAGCGAGGCGGCCCATCAGCATTACGACGGACATTATCGTAGGTTTCCCGGGCGAGACGAGTGAAGACCTTGCGGAGACCTTGAGCCTGCTCGACGAGGTGCAGTACGACGGCATGTTTTCGTTCAAGTATTCGCCGAGGCCGCATACGCCATCATTGGCGATGAGCGATGTGATTTCAGAAGAGGAAAAGAGCCGGCGGCTGGCCGTTCTCCAGGAAAAACAGCGCGAGATTCAGACGAAGAAACATGTAGCGATGATGGGGAAGAAGTTTGAAGTCCTGGTGAGCGGAAAATCGAGGCGGGAAAATCAGTGGTCGGGCCACACTTCGTGCCATCGAGTCATAAATTTCACTTCCCAAGAAACGGCGCTTCTGGGAAAGTACGTGCAGGTTCGGGTGACAGGAGCAACGCCGAACAGTTTGGTGGGGGAGCAGGCGCAATCGAATTGAGAAAAGTGGTAGACGCCGGCGTTGCGGCGGTAGAAAATCCAGCGAGCACAGACTAACGTTTGTGCTACGGGAGGTCACATGGAAGTGGAGATGAAAATCCGCGGCCTGATGATGGATCCCGTGACCAACATGCCCATCGTGGTGCTGAAAGATGTGCAGGGCCAGGCGATCCTGCCGATTTGGGTTGGTGTGTACGAGGCTAATGCCATCGCGCTGGAGATCGAGAAAGTGCAGACGCCTCGGCCGATGACGCACGACCTGCTGAAAAATGTGCTGCTCGGGCTGGAAGTGCAAGTGCACAAGATTGTGGTGAACGACCTGAAGGACGATACGTTTTACGCGCTAATCTGGGTCGAGCGCGACGGACAAATGATGACGATAGATTCGCGGCCGAGCGATGCGCTGGCCCTTGCTCTGAGGGTGGACTGCCCCATATTTGTGGATGAAGAAGTCCTGAAAAATTCAAAGGTTTCCAGCGCCATCACGGAGCGCAGCAGCAGCGAACAACTTCGAAATTACCTCGAAGGCCTTTCTGACGACGACCTCGGCCGCTACAAGATGTAATCTCTGCGGACGACTTTCTTTCACAACCTTCAACGGGTCTCCGAGGTGACTTAACGCGTAAGAACGGCGTTTGGTTCGTGCCTGGTATTTTCGCGGTGCGATGCCTCGCGCGGGCTATTGCCAGGACGCTGGTTCATCGAGGAAGCAATCGTAACGATTGCCCGGTCCTTATACCGAAGCATCGGAATCATGGTGATCAGACGCATGACGACGGCAACCGCGACAACATACCATCCGGAACCAGGGGAGCGAAAGAAGGGAAGGCCAATCCTTGCGAAGTTGGGGTTCATAGCCGAGATTAGGTAGGTCATCAAGTGGAAGGGAAGGCCGCAGAGGACGGCTCCCACGGCCGCAAGACCTGCGGTGTTAAGAAGGGCTCGAAGGACCTTGCCGAAGTTCACTCCCTTGCCAGGGATGCCGCCGGTCACGGCGCCAATTTCCGGAGAAGTCAAATTTATGAGTGGGTCCGGAAGGGGCTTGGAGGTGCCCGGTGATTTCCACCAGGCTTGAAGTCGGGCGGCAAGCTTCGCAGTTTCCTTACGGAGTTGGAGCGTGGATGAGCCGTCGATGCAGCCGATGTTGAAGACGCCGCTTGTGCCACGCTCGTCGTCTTTCCAAGCAAAGTAAATCCGCCACGGCGGAAGCATGCCCGGCATGCCGGGCGCGAGCTGGATGGCAGTGAGCTGGCCGGAGCGCAAAGAGAACTTAGTTTCTTCGCCGCAATAGCAGATGCGGTCGGCGCGGACAAACAGGCAGCCGAGATCCCAGTTGGTGTTCGCTTCGTAGACGCGTGGCGCCGCGGCAGGTGAGAGGCCAACAGGAATGCCAGCCCAGGATTCGGCGAAGGCACCTTCTTTGGCCAGCTTGGTTTTCAGCGCGGAGGCGAGCGTGCGGAGCCTCATGGGAGGCACGAAGTTCGCAAAAAGGTAGTACATCCCGATCGTCGCCGCAAACCCTGCCAGGTAGAGTGCAACGCGAAGGCGGACGTTCGGACCCGAGTGAGCAGCGAGGAGAGCGAATACCGCGGGCGTGAAGATGATGACCGCGAACATGGAGAGGAGGGTGCGAAGGCTGCCGGATTGCTTGCCATGAGTCGAATGAACTTTTGAACCTGGCTGAACTGTAGCGGGAAGGACGTAGTAGGAATCAGCCGAGCCAGTGGCAGCCTGGGCGATGGTCTGCACGTGCTCGGCGGGGATACCCGCTTTCAGAGCGATGGCTTGAGCGCGGCGCAACGAAGAGGGATGCGTGAGCCACTTTTCACTCCAATTGCTCCAGTGGATCGGGAGCATATTCAGTTGGGCAAGTTTGAAGAGCGCGGAAATAGCGGCTTGCGGGTCGCCCGTCAAGCCGATTGCGCCGGCATCGGCAGAGTACTCAAAACGGCGAGAACAGAAATATGGCGCGAGAGTTACGATGAGAACTATCAAGGCGTAACGAGCGACGACAGAGAGATGGAGGAAGGGATCCGCAAAGCCCACGGCGGCTAGGGCGACAAAATAGCTAACGACGCTGGCTAGCGCGAGTTTTCCGGGGTGTCCGAGCTTCAGGTGGGACAGTTCGTGGCCAAGAACGTAGTCCACTTCGCGCCGGGTCATGCGCTGGAGAAGGAAATCGGTAAACGAAATGACATTGCCGCTGCGAGCGAAGGCGTTGGCCATTTGACCTTTTCCCGAGGGGATAACATAAATCTGTTGAAGCTTAACGCCTAGCTTCCTAGCCATCTCAAAGGCTCGGTCGCGCAAGTCACCCGTGGTAAGAGCGTGGGGCTGCATTCCAAGAAACTTCAATTTGGCGCGGACAGCAACAATTCGAACCGCATAGGCACCGAGGAACCACAGCAGGGCGACTCGCACGGAACTCGTGATGAGGCTAGTGATCCCCGTGATCACCATGGCGAAGGGGGCCAGGGAAGCGCAGCAGGAGTAAAAAGCTTGCAGAGCCAGTTCTCGGCGCGTCCACGTAAGGCCGCGCAATTTCTCCTGGACTGGATGGGACAACGCAAAGCAAAGAATCCACACCAAGATGGGAGGAACCCAATTGACGAGGACCGGAGTTACGGCGTAGCCCCAGGCGGGCGCGAATCGAGTGCCTGTGGACAGTAGTTTCAAAATGTTATCAAGATGAAGCGAGTCAGCGGCAACCCACCAGCCGATCAGAGCGATGTTGAGGGTCCACTGCAGATAACGCATGTAGGTAAACCACACGACAGTTTTGTCTTGCGCTTCGCTGGAGAGCGCCTTGCGACTCATCCAAAAGATCAGGAGTGCAGGAAGCATCAAAATCGCGAGCAGGATTCCTGCCGCACGCGAAGCGGCTTCGGAAGAAAGGCCGAAGCGGACGATGACCACGTCTGGAATGGGGCCATCGGCTTTCCAAAAGTAGGCGCGATTGAGTTCCGAGAGGCGTCTTAGCGAGGTTGGGAACCGACCGCCACTGATGATAGTCGTTTTCAGAGGTGGCTGCGTTTCAGCAATTTCATCGTCGGGCATGCGCACGAATAGGTTCAACTGGCCGACTTGGTGGTCTCGGGCGATTTTTCGAAGCGGGGCAGTGGCGATACGAAATTCGCGAGCCATCCGGGCGCGGGAGAAAGCCGGGTGGCAAAAGCCGCTGTAGCCAAAGGAATCTGCCCGCGGGTAGGGGCTGTCCTTTAGACTGCAACCCAGGGATGATTCGACGACGTTTTTGATCTCTGTGGCCGAACTCTGAAACCCAAAGGTTGTGAACGCGACTCGAGCGGTGCCATCCTCGGAAAAGACTACGCTGAATTCGAGGAATGCAGGAGCGTTCGCATCGTCGTCACTGTCCTTGGACGACGATTGTGCGTGCCCGGTGAGGGATGCGCTAATAATTGCGAGAACGAGCACCAGTAGACGCAAAGGAACACTCGACTTTGCTCCATTGAACACGGCTGGCCGCCTTTCTTGCAACGAGGAATCGCTGCTTCGTCGTGACACCGCAGGACTGGCTTTTCCACCAGTCTGGGGCCGTTTTCGGAAGCTCTCACCTTGCTGGTGCTGAAGTGTGGTGTAGTGAATACGGGGAGTATGGAAACGTCAAAGCTGTCCCGCCGGGCTATTGACTGCAAATCCGCTCTTCTGGAGGGTTTGAGGTAATTGACGAACTCTATATCTCCACACCAGCAGCAGAACGATTCCGATCAGGATGAGGGCAAGGCTAAGACCGGACCAAAGGCCGAAAGCGCCCCAGCCACGGCGGAAGCAGAGCCAAGCGCCGAGCGGGAGGCCAATAATCCAGTAAGCAGTGAAATGGCAAAACATGGGCGTGCGGGTGTCTCCGAGGCCGCGGAGAGCGCCGGTGGCGACGGTCTGAATGCCGTCGAACAACTGGAAAGCCGCGCCTGCCGCCAGAAGAATGATCGTGCTGTGAATGATGGCTTCATCGGGCGTGTACGCACGAGCGATCCAGCGAGGAAATACAAGTAGAACGACGCTCATGCAGGTCATAAAAGAAGCGCCGAGAAGAATGGCAGTGCCGCCAGCGTCGGCAGCGCCTTGGGGGTCCTTACCTCCGATAGCCTGCCCCACTCGGACAGCCGCGGCTGAGGAGATGCCGAGCGGAACCATGTAAGTGAATGCCACGGTATTGAGGGCGATCTGATGGCTGGCGAGCGCGACGGCACCGAGGCGGCCGATGAGGGCCGTAACCAGGGCAAAGACGCCGATTTCGAGAGTGATTTGCATGGCTGTGGGCAAGCCGAGAGCAATCAGGCGCCGAATGCGGCCCAAGTCGGGCTCAATTGGGGTGTGGAACAAACGAGTGCGGTGGCGATGGTCGTACCACAAGAGAAATCCGACGAGTACGACAGAAAGATAGATTCGCGTCCAGGCGGTGGACCAGCCAGAGCCCACCGTGCCCATCGCCGGAGCGCCGAGTCTGCCGTAGATCAGAATCCAGTTGCCGCCGGCGTTGATTAAATTTGCTGTGATGAGAGCGAACGCGATGGGCCGAACCATGTTCATGGCCTGCATGCAGCGGCGAACCGCGAAGTAGAGAAGAAGAGGCAGCGTCCCCCAAGCCAGGGCTTTCGAGTAGGGAACCGTCAGCGCAATGACCTCTGGCGCGATGCCCGCGGCTCGAAGAATAGGTCCGAAGAACCAGACGGGCGCCATCAATAGCGGTGTGAGCGCCAGGCTCAGGTAAATGCCGTGAAGAAGAGAGCGATGGCAGTCTTCTCGCTGGCCTGCGCCGAAGGCTTGAGATACGAGAGTGTCGAGACCGATGAGCAGTCCTCCTCCAAATAGCGATAGCACGTTCACCAGGATGCCGCCGAGGCTGACGGCGCCGATCGCCGCGGCGCTATTGGGAAGGCGGCCGACCATCATGGTGTCCACGAGGGCCATAGTCATCCAGCCGAGTTCGGCCAGTACGAGAGGCAAGGCCAGCCGCAGAGTGGGCCGCAATTCGGAGCGGAATGTCGCGAGTCGGATCACAGGCAGATAGGGATTCGAAAGAGTTTACGGGTGAGCAGGGGATTGGAGCAAATGGGTGATGTGCGGTTAGAGGTCGGGAGAGGGTAACTCTGACAGCGTCCTAGGCCCGAAGTTCCATTGACCGAACCTATGAGCACCCGTAGTCTGCGTAACGGGCCGCCAACTCGTTGTGCGGCAGACCTATTGATCGGACTTCAGCGGTAAAATCTCGACTGCAAATTACCGGGACGCTAGCGGTCCGGCAAACTCAGGAGACAGCCATGGGCTTAGGAAGCCTGTCCAGCTTTGAAGACCGCGTTGAAAATAACAGGGCGGCAGAGCGCGTAAATTCGCGCGTGCCCGTGGCGGTGGAATGGGCGGAGTCGGGCCGCGCGATGCGCGCAGAAGGCTACACAAAGGACACGAGCATAAAGGGATGCCTGGCGGTAATTCCGCAGAACTTTCCCGTCGGACAACGCCTGGTCTTGGTGAATCTCATCAACAAAAATGCCTGCGAAGCGGTATTGATTTGGCGTGGACACGAGTGCCGTGGGGGATGGGAACTCGGAATTGAGCTTCAAGAGGCTTCGATGGATTTCTGGGGCCTAGACTTTTAGCGATGAGAAGTGATTGACTTGCGAACTCCTTTCGCGCGGCAAGTGGGCCAAGCTATCCTTCAAACGATCGATCACTGAGGATTCGACGCTGGTTGGTTCGTTCACCCTGGAACAGAAAACCTGAGTTTTCCACTGGCACCTTCCGGAGCCTCCACTTTTTCCTTGCGCAGGAATGGGCGACAAACGTAGAGTGAGCCTAGGCCTAGGGGGCTTTCTGCAAGCTGTACCCACATATTGGGACCTGGTTGCCGGATTGCGTCGGCGCAAATTGTCCTGCGCATAGGCGGAGGCAGAAGAATATGACTGCCATCATCACGGTTGCAAATCAAAAAGGCGGCGTCGGGAAAACGACGACGGCCATCAATCTGTCCGCTGCGCTGGCACACCGCGGCAAGCGGACGCTCTTGATTGATCTGGATCCGCAGGCCAATTCGACGATTGCATTCTACAACGCGGGCGAAATCAGCACTTCGATGTTTGAAGTGCTGAACGAGAGCCGCGCAACGATGGCGACGGTGATCAAGACGACCAAAGATCCGATGCTATTTCTTGGGCCGGGAAGGCTTGCGTTAGCGAAACTGGAGCAGGTACTGGCAGGCCAGTTTGACGCACCTTACCGGTTGAAGGACGCGCTGGCTCCCGTTTTGAAGGAGTACGATTACATTGTATTGGATACCCCGCCATCGCTGGGAATTTTGACTGTGAATGCGCTGGTGGCTTCGACGCATTTGCTGGTGCCAATTCAGGCGGCTTACTTTGCGATCGAAGGAACCGACGATTTGCTGGAAACCTATGAGCGCATTCGCGCCCGGCCCAACCCCGGACTAAAGGTTTTGGGTGTAGTAATCACGCTGTTTGACAAGCGCACGAATATTTCGCGGGATACACACGGGCAGATTCGCACCGTCTTTGGGGAAGTGCTCTTCAAGACGAAGATTAGCAAGAACGTGCGTCTCGAAGAGAGTCCAGCTTATAAGGAAACGATTTTAACGTACGCGCCAAAATCACCCGGCGCCGTCGAGTACAAGAAACTGGCTGCGGAGGTTATCCAACGTGTCGAAGAGAATCGGGCTACCCATCACGCTGAAGATGCGGCATGACGCGCACTACGTCGAATCACTAACAAGCTACAGTGGCGCGGCGGTGGGACGAATGATCCCCGTGGATCAGATTCGCCCCAATCCGGATCAGCCGCGGAAGGCGCTGGGAGATTTGCGCGAACTCTCGGAATCGATCCGCGAAAAAGGTGTGCTCGAACCGCTACTGGTGAGGTTTGTGCCGCGCGAGGATTGCTATTACATCATTTCCGGCGAGCGCCGGTACCACGCGTCACGCGCGGCGGGGTTGCGAGAGATTCCGTGCATCGAGAAAATGGCGGACGACGCGGAGACTTTGGAAATCGCTCTGATCGAAAATATCCAGCGGAAGGATCTGACACCTTTTGAGGAAGCCGACGGCCTGCATCGGCTGGCGACGCAGTTCGAATACACGCATGAAGATGTGGCCAAGAAAATTGGGCGCGCGCGGTCTTCGGTGACCGAAACTTTGTCACTCCGCAATATTCCGGAATCGCTTCGGAAGAAATGCGTGGAGCACGGAATCATCTCAAAGTCGTTGCTGCTGCAGATTGCCAGGCAGCCCACCGAGAAGAAAATGATCGAAATGATGCACCGCATCCTGCAGGGCGGACTAACGCGCGACGAAGCGCGGCGGGAGCGGCGCGATGAGCAGGGCGGGCCACAGAGGCCGCAACCGTTTATTTTTCACTTCGAGCCTCAGAATGAAAGTTTCAAGTTTCGCATTCAATTCAAGAAGAGTCACGTTTCGCGGGACGAGCTGATCGTAACGCTACGGGAGATTCTTTCGCAGCTCGAGGGATCGTCATCGGAAGCGGATTCCACAGCGGCTTAAGCAACCTTGATATAACAGCTCAAGAAACAAGCAGAATTCTGCCCCACTTGGACGCATGGTTGAGTTGACGCCAAGACAGATGCAGACGATGGAGAAATTGTTCGAGGCTGGGTTTCGGCCCCTTGCCATCCCTCCCAATGAAAATGTGTTGTGCGTGCGACGAGGCGATTGCGTAGCGGTCCTCTCGCCGGTGCCGGATGGCGGCCTGAAACTCCTTGCAAGCCCTTCCTACCTGATCGAAGGAAATTTCAGCGTGCGGCTGAAGCGGGGAGCCAACGAAGTGTTCGTCTGGAAGAAAAGCGAACTGGCTGCCACACCTGAACGCCTGCAGGAATTGGAATTATTCCGGCGGGAACTCTCTGAAGTGCTAGGTTCCTCGCAAGTGCAATAAGCGCGGCGAATTTGCAATTTTTGCGGACTCTCGGCAAACTGAAAATCCCATGAACACATACGACATCATTTCTATTGGAGCGGGACCTACAGGCCTGGCCTGCGCGATTGAAGCGAAACGCGCGGGGATGCGACCGCTGGTGATCGATAAAGGCTGTTTGTGCAATTCAATCTACCACTACCCGGTGAACATGGTGTTTTTCACCACACCGGAACTGCTCGAGATCGGGGACTTGCCGCTGGTCAGCCCGGCGGAGAAGCCGGCGCGCGTGGAAGCATTGAAATATTACCGTAAAGCAGCCGAACACTATCAATTGGAATTGCGTTTATACGAACGCGTGCTCCGCGTGGAAGGCCACGACGGGAACTTTACGGTGGTGACGAAGACGGAGAATGGGAGCGAAGAAAAGTACCGCTCAAAAAAGATTTGCGTAGCGACGGGCTATTACGATCTCCCGAACGAGATGGGCGTTCCTGGAGAAGATTTGCCACATGTTTCGCACTATTACACGGAGCCGTTCGAATTCTGGAACCAGGATGTGGTAGTCATCGGTGGCAAGAACTCCGCCGCCGAGGCCGCTTTAGATCTTTTCCGCAATGGAGCGCGGGTCACGCTGGTGCATCGTCATGCCGTTCTCGGCCAATCCATCAAGTACTGGGTCAAGCCGGATATCGAGAACCGCATCAAGGCAAATGAAATCCGGGCCCTGTTCGAGACCCGCGTGGTGCAAATTGAAGCAGGCCGAGTGGTAGTGGAGAACGGGGCAGGCAAGCGCGATTTGCGCGCACGCCAGGTGTTTGCATTGACGGGATACCATCCCGATTTTACGTTTATTGAAAGCCTTGGTGTGAAATTGGATCCGGTGACGCGGAAACCGGCGCTTGATCCGAATACCCTGGAGAGCAACGTACCTGGAATTCATTTGGCGGGCGTGGTGATAGGTGGACGCCACACTGGCGAGATCTTCATCGAAAATGGCCGCTTTCACGGCAAACAGATCATTGAGTCGTTGAAAGGTTAAGCCGCTCGGCGCGCGCGGCAAACGCTCATTTGCCGCAGCACGAGGCCTTTGCTAAACTCCTAGCTTATGCCATCCATCCTACGAGAAGTCGGCGAGACGTTCACCACTCTGGTGCAGGGCTTCAGCGTGACTTTCCGTAATATGTTTCGCAAAACGGTCACGGAGAACTATCCATTCGAGCCGGTGCATTTTCAGCCCCGTTATCGTGGTATTCACGTCCTGCATCGCGACGAATCGGGCCTCGAGAAGTGCGTGGGATGTTTCCTTTGCGCGGCGGCGTGCCCGGCGAATTGCATCTACATCGAGGCTGCTGAAAATACGGACGCCAATCGAATCTCGGCCGGCGAACGCTATGCCAGCGTCTACAACATCGATTACTCGCGGTGTATTTTCTGCGGCTATTGTGTTGAAGCATGCCCCACCGATGCAATTACTCACGGTCACGGGTTCGAGTTGGCAACCTACGACATCAATTCGCTGGTTTACCGCAAGGATCAAATGCTGGAAAAGCAACCTGTCGCTTCCACATCCGCCCGCTAGCCCAGTTCTTTCTTAATTTGCTTTAGCCGATCAGTTGGGGAGCGTCCGCTTCCTTGCTATCGGCCATTTTTTGCGTTCCTGCCGCACGACCCGCCTCTCCCCAAAAAGCAGTGTCTCCTAATACATATAACGCAGCCAGAACGTAAGTCTGGCTTTGGCACGGCGTGAGAGGCGGCAGGATGAAGCAGGGAAGAGCAGGCTGGACGCACCAGTGGAAAGCTCTGGAAGTGGAAAGCCCTGGGAGGGTGGACGGCTCGCTGGCACGGGTTTCGCCAAACACACGTGCAGGAAAGGCGGCGAAACTGAGCGTTTGCGAGAAATTGAGCGCCAGAGTTGCGGTCCGCATCCATTCCAAGCACAAAAACCTAAAATCCGCCGCCATTTGCGGGCTGAGAGACGGCTCGATCCGCAAGAAAGTTATCGGACACGAGATGTGCCCCATTCTTGCCCGATTCGGCAGCCGAAAGCGCCTCCGGAACCTTGGCGGAACGTTCGCGCTGCTCCATAAGCCATCGCGCCAGCATGGCCGCGGCGCTCTCGTCGACCCATTGATTCAACAAGGCGCCAATTTCCTTTCGGAGATTGGCGGCATGCTCCAGCCGGGAGAGTTCAAAGCTCTGCAAGGAATTCCGCGAAGCGGAGAGAAGGAACTCCCAGGGCGGCTGAGAAGAACGAATCGGCATGTGGCCTCCGTGAAGATAACGCAGCGATAATACAGTATAAGTAAATCATGTCAAGAATACTGATAGATAATAGACTGTGGAAAACTGTGGAAAACTTCCACGTCCTGGTGATGCCCGCGGGGCAGGCCGAACGAGCGCTTTCGCTTCCTCCTAGCCGCGATCCGGAAATTGTGTCCGAGGCAGTCCGGGCGTGCAGCGCCTGTGCCGGAGACTACGAAGACCCCGACCGGACTTCGCCGGATCCGAATGAGGAAGACGAATCGCAGGAATAGTACGCCTTTGAATAGGCGAGCGAAACGTGTACCTACGACGAGTTTCCCACGCCGGAAGCACGGCATGAAAGGCGGGGAAGGAGGCGATAACGATGCGGAGGACGAAACAAGATGAGGCAACTCCAGTGCAAGTGCGAAAGCAGCGGGAGGTGATTCGCGATGTGATGCTGAGTGCTGGGCAGTGCGCTACATGGCTGACGCTCGATGAGCTAGCCAAGTTGACGCACTACCCGCCCGCGAGCATTTCCGCGCAACTGCGACATTTGCGGAAGCCGAGATACGGGTCCTTCCCAGTGGTGAAGCGCTGCAGGGCCGTGGACAAAGCCATGCGGGCGGATGGTTTCGGCGCCGTATGGGAATACTCGGTGCAGCGCGATCGGTACGGAGCGGTTCGACGCACGCGGAAGCGGCGCCGAGAAGCGCGGCGGCCGATGCAGATCGCGAGCTGCTGAAAAAACGCGGAAGCGATTGCAGGGAGCGGTTGATCGGGGGAGCGAAACGCACCAAGCGTGCGTTGCGGCGGAGGAGCCATGAGCGTAAAGCCGGAGCTGGCGTTCGATGTGTGCTGGGAAGTATATCGCGGAGCACGCGAAGTTCTGGAAACAAAACGCGGCATTTCCGCGTTGAACTGGAAGGATACGGGGAAATTTCTGTGGCGGCCGGACATTCGTCCGCGGCTCAATGAATGGGTTGCGGACTTCGCCTTGGCGGGGCAAAAGGCGCTGGAAGCGCCGGACTGCGCATCGCGAATGGTATTGTTCCGGCTGTACTACCTTGGTCTTGCGCCCTACGAAAATGCGCGGCACTTTGTTGGTTTAAGTGAGCGTAGCTGGGTGAACTGGACAGAGGAGGTGCGGCGCCGCTGCGGCAAGGAATTGCTTTTACGGGGCATGTTTCCGCCGCGGAAGTACTTCAGCAATGAGTCGTAATGAATTCTGCCCTCAGCGACTCAGTTTCGTCTGCCCGTACCGGACAGTAAGCAACTAATTCAAGCGCCTGAGATCCCTTGGATCATGAGAAGAACGCCGAAGATCGCGGGGGCATAAAGAACCATTCTGCTGGAAGACGCGGCAAGGGAATATACGAGTAACGCGATTCCAGCCAGGACATAACATGCGCGCAACGCAACATTCACCGGCGCGGCCATCACGCTAGCTTTCTCATTCAACCATGCTCTCCCAGCTCCCAAGAAATCTCAAGTGAGCGACAGCGCATCGCCAACACGCAGAAGCTTGCCGAATTCGGTGCTGGGAACGCGCGTGTTGGTGGAGAGGCGATAGAAGTGGTCGAAGCGCTCGCGGGGAGCCCATTCTGGTAGATGCTTGCGGCGAAGTTCGCTGAACTGCAATTGAAAGCTGGCATTTACGACCTCGCCGGAGCGGGAATCGCGAGAGGGAACCGGACAACGCGCGCAGGGATTGCTGCCCTCGAAGGCAATCTCCCCAATTCTGAAGCGCACGATACTCGTTTCGCTTGCGGCGAAGAGCTGATCTTCCCAGAACGCGGGAACGCCGTCGATTTCGAGGGTTGCGCGGAAACGGCGGCGGGCCTCGTCCAGCGCCATCCCGGGGAACCAATCGCAGACTGCTTCGAGTGAAGCGGTGGAAACAATGGTCGGGCCAGAGGCCAGGCCATCGTCCGGAAATCCATCGCGTGTGTAACGGACTTGAACGGCTTGCTCGAAGTACATGCTGAACCACTCCGATGCGCCATCCGTGTCCAGGGGAAAAGCAAACGTCATCGGAGGAATCTCGCGGCGATCGCCGGGGACGGTGAGTGTAACGGAATTGACTTCTGAAGAATATGCCGCGCGAATCAGATGAATCGCGGGAGTGCGTTTGCCATTCACCCAGCGGCCATCGGCGGAATAGAGAGCCCAGACGCGGTCCAGTTCGAGGCCGCCATTAGGCCCAATGCGCGCTTCGCTCATGGAAACCGGATCGAGCGCTTTGATCGGATGCAGCCGGATATTCGCCAGCCGCGGAGCTGCAGTCGGATTTTGCACAAGGAAAGTCTAGCAGACGGCTGAGGAAATTCGCTGCGGCGCGGCAGATTTAGCTTGCAGCGGCCTTTTCCGCCGGAGCTTTCTTCCTTTTCACCATCTGCTGAACGGTGAAGAGCAAAATGGATCGGTCCTGTGGCTCCATCTTGCCGAGCAAGTGTCTCAGCTTGCGCATGAAGCGCAGTTCCTTGCCCGAACTTCCCCAGCTAGGGCCGCGGGATTCGGTCCATGCGAGTGGAACATCGCGCTGGGGTGGCTCGTCGCCATCGTACAGGAATTGGTAAAGCGGCATATCCAGTGCTCGAGCCACTTTTTCAAGGGTTTCGATGGCAGGAATGGTATGGCCATTTTCCACACGCGAAATGTAGCAGCGCAGCAGGCCGGTCCGTTTCTCAATATCGCCTTGGGATAGTTTTCTCTCTTCGCGCAACACGCGCAAGCGTTCACCAATGTTCATGCTTTGCTCCTCGGCGCCGATAGTCCGCTTCAAAAGGCCGTGCGGGCTCTCGAGCAGGAATAACTTTAGGATAAACTATCGAATCAATGTAGTCAAGGACGTTGCATGACATCGCCCGGTAACGGTCGTGAGACGGCACTTCCGTGCCGTTTTCTGGAGTCCCGGCTACGCGCATGGCTGCGATGGCCTGGGCCGTGGCTGAGATAAATTTCGGCGTTCTAAGAGGCCTCCAAGTTTGTGAAAACAAAGGGAGTCGAGAAAAAGTAAAAATAATTGAAGATTTCTCTTGACAAAAAAGTAGAATGTAGTACACTTCCTCTCGTAGAAAAGCGCGTCCCGATCCAATCGGGACGTTTTGCTTTTTAGGGCCCGAAATTAGGCGCTCTCCATTAAGCGCCAGGTCTGGTCAAGTTTCAATCCTCACAATGTCAAACCAATTCGTGCGCCACCAGCGACGCGGGCGCCGAAGTGTCTCTGTGCGGACAGCTTTCCAGCGACTTTCAACGATGTAGCGCCCGAACAATCGTGCGCAAAAAGGAGCTAAGATGCCGAGCTATCAGAATGTGACTCCACCGTTTTCGCTCATGCCCGGTGACGTGGGCTTTAGCTTCAACAACGAGATTTTCCCGGGCAGCGCGCAGGCGGGCAGCCAGTTTGCAATCCCTGGCTATGCAGGCCAACCGGATACCGGCACGACCGTGCGATGGCAAACGATTTTTGGGACTTCGCCGACGGCCGTAAGCCTATCGCTCCAAGGCGCCATGGCCGATGTTGACTCCGAGTATCAGACCATCGACACCACGACCATGACGGCGGGCGAAGCGCGCACAGTAACCGGAGTGCAGGCGAAGTTCCTGCGTATTAAGTTCACGTCCTCGACTGGCGGCAGCGGGCTTACGGCGAAACTCCTCGTCTAAGCGTCTCGCGTCTCCAAGTGGAAATACTTCGTCCGTAATCAACGCATCATGCGCTGCATTGCCTATCGCGCGTCCAGGAGTTGCACCAACGCCTGGACACCATGCAAAAGCCGCGCAGCGAAGCACTCTCAGCTTTGCCGGAGACATCTGCGCGCGATCTGCGGCATCTATCTGGGCCTCTGCGTAAGCGGTTTCCCGGAACGCGTGCATGGTCAACCATTCGTGGGCCGGCCCCGGCCTGTTGGGACGAACCATCCGTGAATTCCACAACGATTCTTGAGAAGTCGCCGGAGCGCTCGAAGCGCTCCGCGTTGACGCTCGGTCCCGGATCTCCGGGAAAGATTCGCCGGACGCGCGGCGTTTCGGCAAATCGGAGAGGAACTCCGAACATGAAAGCCAACGGCCATGATGCGGGCGCAGGCAAAGTGAACGGTCATGGTCAGGCTTCACCTCCTCATCCGGCGCAGGAAATGGAAGCGCCGCTGGAAAACAGCAGGGCTGCGTCTGACGATGCACGCGATTTTCCCTCTGCGGCCGCCGCGACCTCCGCCGTGGCCGGTAAGGAACGCGATGCGTGCGCTGAGGTGGCTCGGCTAAAGGCTGGTGAAGAGAATGCCGGTGTGGAGGAAAAACGCCACGCCGGCACGGGAACGCCGCGCGGCCCAAGCGAAAAGGACAAAAACGACGTAGTGGATATTCCTCCCGGCTCCGAACCTTTGCCGATGGATGGGCCGGGTTTTGTGGACGCCATGCACACACGTGTGGACCTATACCTCGCTTGCGCAAGACTTGTGAAATCCAAGGACGAGAAAATCGCCCAGCGCATGGTGGAACGCCTGCTGGAAATGTCCTACGGCAAGAGCCCCGCGGCGGTCGGAGACGAAGTGCCGCAACAAATTGTTTTTGATATCGACAGTGCTGTCGCCAGACGCGCAGCAGAGGGAGCCGGGAAATGAGCAGTGTGACGGCAGTGCCATCTTTCTTTGAGAAGCTGACCAATGCAATTCACCTGGACTACGTGTTGAAGATTGCAGGCGTGGGCGGCTTCGTTTTTGCGTTTCTCGCATCCTGGCACACCCTCGGGCTGGGCGTGAAATTCGGGATGCTGGCGTCCGTGGCGGCCTGGCTCGTGGGCAGCCGGTTCTCAAAGATATATCGTTAAGTGGCGCTCAGCGATCATTATCGGCCTTTTGCGCGTCAGCAGAATTTCCACGACAGCACCGCCAAGTACCGGCTCTTTGGCGGAGCTGCAGGCCCCGGAAAAACCAAGGCGCTGCTCTGGGAAGCGATTTTTCAGGCGCAGTTTTGGCCAGGGGCAGACACGCTTCTGCTGCGGCGCACGTACCCGGAACTGGAATCCTCGTTGCTGGCGTACTTCCGGCGAGACGTGCCCCGCGCTTTCTACAAGAAATACAACGAGTCCAAGCACATCGTTACTTGGCCCAACGGCTCGACGACGCGCTTTGGCTATTGCCGCAACGAAAACGACGTTTACCGCTATCAGGGCGCGGAGTTTCTGTTCATCGGACTCGACGAGCTGACGCACTTCACGCTGAAGCAATGGCAATTCTTGACTTCGCGCAATCGCTGCCCTCTGCCAGGCAGCCGTCCGTGCATGGCGGGCGCGACGAACCCGGGCAACATCGGCCATGCGTGGGTGAAGGCGCTGTGGGTCGATCACAAAGCGCCGGCGGGATTTGATCAGGCGGCTCTTTACAATCCGCACGATTACGAATTCATCCAAGCGCGCCTCGAAGACAATCCGATCTATGCGAACGACGCGGATTACCGGCACACGCTCGAGGTTCTCCCCGAGCATCTGCGCAGGGCGTTCCTCGACGGCGACTGGAACGTTTTTGCCGGCCAGTACTTCGACATTTTCGACTACGGGCGCCATACCGCGCGCCGCGAAGAAATTCGGCTCGAACCCTGGTGGCCGCGGTGGATTTCGATCGACTGGGGCTTCCAGCACAACAGCGCCGTCTATTGGCACTGCGCGGTCCCAATCGGCGGCGGCCCCTCGCGGATCGTGACCTACCGCGAGTTCGTGCAGAACGGTTTGTCGCCGCGCATGCTCGGACAGGGAATTGCCGAGCGCAGCGGCCGCGAAAATATCAGCGAGGTGTTTCTCTCGCCGGACGCGTTTGCTCATCGCACCGCGGAAGCGTCGATCGCCGAGCAGCTCAGTGAAGTCCTGGCGGCAAATGGCTTCCCGCATCCCGCGCCCGCCGATGACGACCGCGTCGGCGGCTGGCAGTTCATGTACCAGTTGCTGGAATCAAACGCGTGGATCATTACGGAGAATTGCGCAAAGCTCATCGAGTGCATGCCGACTCTGGTGCGCGACACGGCCCGCCAAGAGGACATTCGCAAGATGGACGGCGATGATCCTGCCGACTCGGCTCGCTATGGATTGGTCTCCGGCGGAAGAATCGCCGGTGTTGGGACGGCCTCTGCGCCGTTCAGGGCGGGGCAATCCCCGCCCTTGAATCCTCCGGGAAGCGGTGCGCACTTCGTCACCGGCATGCCGCTTGGCGAACAAATCGCGCGGCGAGTGAGCGCAACCGATCCGACTTCGCAGGCGATTCATTTCCAACGCCTAGAAGCCGAAGCGCGCAAACAGTTTCGTCCCAAGCCGCTTCTGCGCCGCCGCTGGTGATTCGCAGCGAACTAAGGCGCGTCGGGATCAAAGCTGCGGCGGATTGCTACGGAGACCTCACGCATTCGGCGACTTGAGAGTTGGCGGGGCAGCCTTTCAATGAGCTGAGACTTGGGCAGTGTCGTAATGAAATGGCCGCGCAAACAAGAAACGCCAGGCAGACCAGTCTCGCCGGGTGGAAGTACCAAAGTGCTTGGAGAATCTGCAATCCGTGAAGCAAAGGGAATCACCAGGACGGTAAATGCGTTGTTGCTGAGGTTTCGTTCGTCCAAGGAGACGATCAAGACCGAGTGCCGTTGGCTGGCAGAAGCGGCCAGGTAGGCGGTCCAGATCTCGCCGCGGCGGGGGCCGGGTGCGTGGATCGCGGACTACTCGCCATCGAAATCCACGTCCGACGAAGCGCCGCCGACGGCCAATTCGAGCTTCTTTTCCTCTTCGAGGGCCTCGCCGGACAACGATGCGTAGTAAGCGGCAGTAGCGGATGCGAGGTTCCGGCGCGATTCAGTGCGCCTGGCCACTGCAACGGCACGGTCGACGGCCTCGGCTAAGTTAGCGGCCTTTCCCCGACGAACGAGTGAACGCAAATAGGCGCCGGTTTCCGGGGCGACGGTAGTGGAAATCTTCTGTCGATTGGCTCTTGGTGACATGAGAATTATCTCTGCTATTTCAGAACTACAGCATAAATGTATGAATTATGTCAGACAATCTGTCCTCCATATTATGGGACATGGTCCGCTCAAATGAAAGATTTTCTGCAACGGCTCTTACATAGCAAGTACGTTGGCCTGCTCGAGGGCGAGGTTGCGCGCCTGCGGGCGGAGAATCGCGCGCTAACCAATTCGCTGCTCGGGACGGCTGGATTTCCTCCAGTGGATTTTCCAGTGGAGCAGAAACCGCAAGCCATGCCGCGATTGCGGAAACGCTCGTGGCACCAGATGCAAGCGTGGCGTGAAAACGGCGCGGTGCGCGACGCGGCCGCGGATTTTGATGGCACAGGCAATGCGAGGACGAATGGACCAGTACCCCACAGTTGATTTTCTTGCTGGAACGCCTGGCGCAATCGCTCCGGCGGATGGAAATTATGCGCCGGGCTTGCCGATCGAAATCGGGCCGAACAACGAGCGGCTCGAGGACTTGAAGCCGGAACTAGTCAACGCACTGCGAGAACTTGTGCGGCAGTACCGCCAAGAAGGTATCGTCGCGCGCCGCAACGAAATCCGGCGAATTCGCCAGGCGCGGCTCTTCTGGCAGGGATTGCAATACGCGTGGTGGAATCCGAACGACATGAACTGGCATTTGCCGTACGAGAACCGCTCCACCGACGATCGCCAGCTCGAGGAAATGCCTCGGTATCAATTCGTTACGAATTTTTATCAGGGATTCGGGTTGTCGTTTATCGCCGTGCTTTCGCAGGACGTGCCTAGCGTGCGCTTCTATCCGCAATCGGCGCAGTCGCTCGAGGACATTGGCTCGGCGCGGGCAGCCAGCGACGTCGCAGAACTGATCGAGCGCAACAACGAAGTCGAACAGCTGCTCACGACAATCGGATATTTTCTGTGGACCGACGGTAAACTCGGCGCCTATGTGCGTTATGTTACCGACGGGCAACGTTTTGGCTTTCACGAGGAGCAGTTGCTTGCGGCGCTCGAAATTCCCCTCGGAGAAGACAAATATGTTTGCCCGAATTGCGGAAAAGAAACGCCCGTAGTTCCCGAGAGTTCCGACGACCAACGCACAGAAGATCAAGCAACTGCAGGGGAACGATATATTGTGCCACTGCAGCCGGCGGCCTGCCCCAGTTGCGGCGCAGAAATGACGGAATCAAATCTCCGCAAGGCCGAGCGCGTCACTGTACCGCGTGTCATCGGAACGCGGCGAGTACCCAATGGGCAGGAAGTCATCTCCATCGCTGGCGGCCTGGAATTGAACACCCCCGTCTGGGCCAACGAGATGCATGAGTTTCCCTATCTGCAATGGCAGGCGGAAGTGCACCGCGCGAAACTGAAGGCCGCTTATCCTTATGTGGCGAATAAAATTGAAGCGGCTCCATCGCAGGGACCCGACGACGTTTACGCGCGGGTCTCGCGAATCAGCGTCGAACAAGGGTTGCCGACAATCCATCCCGGCGACGCGCTGATGAATTTGATTACGTTTGACCGCACTTGGCTGCGGCCATGGGCGTTTTATTCGATTGAAGATGAAGCGGTGCGCAGTGAACTGCTTGCGATGTTTCCCGACGGCTGCTATTGCGGATTCGCCGGTGATGTCTACTGCGAGTCGCGCAACGAATCGATGGACGATCACTGGCGCGTACTGCACGCGCTGCCCGGCGACGGGCAAAATCGCCCAAGCGTCGGCGATTCGCTGGTGCAAGTGCAAGAGCGCTACAACGTGCTCTCGAACATGCAGGCGGAGACTTATGAGTACGGCATTCCGCCGATTTACGCCGATCCGCAAGTCCTCGATTTCGACGCGCTCGCAAATCAAACCGCCGAGCCCGCCGCGCACTTTCCGGCCCGGGCGCGGCCGGGCCAGCCGCTCGCCGCTGGTTTTTTTCAGCCCGCTCCCGCGCGCGTTCCTCCCGATATGATCGAGCATCAGCAGGATTTGATCGGCCCCGTCGCGCAATTCCTGACCGGCCTCTTTCCGGCGATTTTCGGCGGAAATATGGAGGACGTTAAGACCGCTTCGGGCTACGCGCTGGCCCGCGATCAGGCCATGGGCCGTCTGGGACTCGTTTGGCGTCGCACAAAACAATTTTATGCCGATGTTCTGCTGCTCGCAGTCGATTGCTTCCGAAAAAATCGGCCGGACAACGCGGAGATTCCGCTACTGGGTCCGGATGGCGTGCTCGATGCCCGCACGATCCGCACAGCGGATCTGAAAGGCAACATCTGCGTGCATCCCGAGGCCGACGAAACATTCCCGCGGCTGAAGTCACAGCAGCGCGGCGTGCTACAACAGCTTTTCTCGCTGAACGATCCGCTGATCCAAGAAGCGCTCGCCGAGCCAGCCAACATCGGCTACATCAAGAACGTGCTGGGACTGACCGAACTGGTTGTGCCGGGCGAGGATTCGCGAAATAAGCAGCTGCGCGAAATTCAGCAACTCCTGGCCAGCGCGCCAATCGTAATTTCGATGCATCCGTCAGGCGCAGCACACGCTGGGCCAAGCGAAGGCAACAGCACGATGGGCGGGCCAACTCCTGTCTCTGCGTCGCCTGTCAGCGCCGGTGTCCTCGAGTCACAACCCACGAGTCGCCAGTCGCAGGTTTTAGTATTGCCGTCAGTGCCCGTCGATCAGTTGCTCGATGATCACGCCGTCGAATTCGAGGAGTGCAAACGCTGGGCGAATTCCGAAGCAGGTCAATCCGCGAAAATCACGAATCCCGCAGGCTTCGCAAATGTCCGGGCCCACACCGAGGCGCATCTGCGGGCCATGAGTCTGGCCGTGAACATTGCGTCTCCTGGCACGGGTGCCACGACCGTGAAGAAATCGCCTAAGCAGAAATCTTCCCCGGCGGCTCAGGTGGAGGAACAGTAATGCAGACCGCAAACCAGAGCAGCGCAACGAGCGATCCTTCTCGCGCGAATGGGAACGCACAGCTACACGAATTCTTCGCCCTGACGGACGAGCAGATTCTGGAGATCGATCCGGAGCCGCAGGACGTGCAAGTCACAGACGGAACGCCTGAATCCTTGCCGGCGCCTGTTAACGCTCGTCCGCAAGATGGCAGGCTGGAAACCGGCGCTGCCAATGATCCCGCGCGGGGAGCGAGCACTAGCGCGGAATCAACACAAAGCGCGCAGACACAAGATGCACAGGCCAGCGAGCCGCCCGCGTGGCTCGCCGAGACAATGAACGATCCGCAGCGCGGAGCGGAAGCGCGGGCGCTTTGGGAAGCCTCCCAGCAGGCGAACAGGGAAGTAGCCTCGTATCGCGAAGTATTTGCGAAGCCGGAAGAAGCGCGCGTGGCGGCAGAGCGCGCGCGAGCTCTCGATGACATTGACCGCGCTTATTTCGGAGGCGATGCGGCCCAGCGTTCGCAGCTCGCAACGATGATGCTCCGGGAAGATCCCGCCGCGTTTCGTGAAATGGTTTTTGCGGGATTGCGTGCACTCGAAGAAGCAGGGAAGCCGATCCACGGCAGAAGCGTCACGGATGCGCTGACGCAATTGAGAACAGCGGCGCCCGATATAGAGAAAAACATCGCGGCAACAGCCCAGCAGAACACCATTGCGCAGCACCGGTCCGACGATTCCGCACAACACGCGCATCTTGCGGCTTATGCCGTGTTTGAAAAGGCCGCCAATGAAGATCTCGAGCGCAGCGTTGGCAGCGCGATAGAGCGCACGCTGGAGCAGGCTCTGCCTGCGGCGGGCCGAGCCGATGGCGCGGCGCTGAAAAGTCGCATGGCGGGTGTCATCCGCCAGGACATCGAAACAAAATTGCAAAGCGATCGCCAGCTCGGCGAACAGGTTGCGCAGATTTTGTCGGCGAAACAACTCGACCCGGAGACGCGAGCCCAAGTGGTGCGATTAATCGGCGAGCGGGCCCAGCAACTTATTCCAGTAGCTACAAGGCGTGCGCTCAACGAATGGACGCAAACAACTTTGGCTGCGCACCGCGGCAAGAGCGCTCACCCCCAAGCAGCATCGGGAAGGGAATCGCCAACCGCGGCTCCCGTTCCACGCGATCTGCCGCCGAACAGGAACGATGCGGCTCGCGTTCCGCAATCCGCCGCGCGGCCAAACTCCAAAAACCGCGTGAATTACGGCAAGTTGAGCGACGAACAAATCCTTGAACTCTAAATGCTGCTCTGACCTCAGTGCAGCGGCCCGATCAGCACGAGCACGGCACCCAGGACCGCCAGCGTGATTAAAGCTAACGAGAGTATGCCGCCGACTCCGTACAGATATGGCGTCATCGATTTTGACCGGCGCAGCATCATGAAGCGCTCGGAGCAAAACCGCAGCGCGTAAATGCCGAGACCTGTGAGCAGAACAAGGACGATAAGACTAGGAATTTTCATTTGCTGCGTGGGCCGGAGGATTTCCCCTGCTTCCATTGAAGCGAACTGTGCCAATGCGCGCAATCAAGAGTTCCTGAAGCCCATTCAATGAGTACACCAAGCTGATTTTCGGCGCCTTCTCAAGAGACGCCTGCGCGATTCCGGAATAACGCATGCCTGTGAATAACGTGCCGTCGTAGAGGCGCGATTTGTCGTGCCTCTACCAGCGATGCACCACGCGGGTGATCTTTCGGAACGCAATTCCAAGGAGAACAACAGATGCCAGCACAAGCAAACGCGAACGTCGTCGCGTTGCAGCTCGAGAAGGTGCGCGACAAAGTGCCCCTGCTCTATGAACGGGACGACATTTTACTCACTATGATCCAGCAGCGCGGAGACGTGGAGAAAGTTTCCAGCCGGAACATGCGCCTGCCCTTGCAGGTCAATCCGGGCGGCAAAGCCGGCTCGTACAACGCCGACGGCGGCGATCTGGGCCGCGGCTCCGGCACGCAGTATGACGTCGCGCAGGTCTCGCCGATATTCTTCCGCTTCGCGATTGAAATCACGAAGCTGGTGGAATACGCGACGACCGGCCGCGAGCGCGCCATCGAAAACGCCACCAAGCGGGAAGTCGCCAACGGAATGAAACAGTTCCGGGCGTTCCTCGACAAGCTGATGCAAACCGCCGGCAACGGCGTCCTCGGCACGATCAACTCCATCGCCAGCACCACCTTCACCATGGCGGTACCCAGCGGCGCCGCGCTCGTCTATCCCGGCCAGACCATCCAAATCTACGACACCACGCTGACGACCAACCGCAACGTCGCTGCTGGAGTAACAACGACAGTCCTCAGCGCCGATCCCATCAGCGCGCAGACCATCACGGTGGACAATGTCCCGGCCGGCACCGTGGCCAACGATGTCATCGTCCACGACGGCCTCACCGGCGCGCAGCCTGTTTCGCTCTTCGGCATCAAGTATCACCAGAACAGCGCGACCACCGGAACGTGGCTCAACCTCAACCGCGCGACGTATCCCGTGCAGTTACAGACTCCGCGAGTCAACGCCGGAAACGCCGCGCTCACTCCCTCCAACGTTCGTCTGGCCATCAACAAGGTCCGCAAATCGCTGGGCATCAACCACGTCTCCAAGCTGATTGCCTACATGGCCGTCGAGCAGGAACACGCCTGGGAAAATCTCGGCATCACCATCAGCCAGATCATCAAGGAAGGCGGCGCCAGCGACGGGAACGATCTCGATCTACTCTTTAGCGGCCGCAAAACGATGAGTGGCGTCCCGATCAAGTCCAGCGTAAACGCCGACCAGACGCGCGTGGATTTTCTCGACCTCTCGCATTGGGGACGCGCCGTGCTCAAGGACATCGACTTTTACGAAGTCAATGGCAACACGGTGTTTCCGATCTACGGAGCCAGCGGCGGCATCGCGGCCAGCTATATCTTCTACTTCGACACCGCGTTTCAGGTGTGGGATGACTCGCCGCGAACCGGCGCGTTCATCGACACGCTGGCGCGGCCCAGCGGCTACTAAAAAGGTGAGGTAAGTGAGGTAGAGGAAGTAGAGGAGGTAAAGGATAAAGAACCCGGCGTACGCCTCAGTCGCATGCGCGGGGATTCCGAATCCTTTACCTCGTTTATCTCCATAACTTCCTTTACCTCAATCTCTGCCCATTGCAAATGATCCATATTCTTCGCGAGACGCACGATACGCCGGAAAACGTTGCAGAGTTCCTGCGACGCGCCGGCGGCATCAATCGTTTCGGCGAACCAAACTATCGCGTTGTCTGGGGTTGGAACCGGCTGGCGTGGATCGGCGGGAAATTCGCGGAGCACGATCCCGCAACGGGGTCGCTGCTTCGCGAAGTCGTCGAGCTGCGCCAGGAGCCGAAGTATCCGGCGGTGAATCGCTGGCACATCGAGCGGTGGGTGCCTCCGGAAGTCTACGGCTCGCCGCGTTTGTGGTACATGCAAACCATTGAACGCGAAAACGGTGTAAGCATTCCCGCGCTCGGACCGTATCCTTCGCGCGGAGAATACGAGCATTGCTTCACGCTAGAAGGACCGAGCGGTGAATTCATTCAGCTAACGCCTACAGCGGCGGAGCACATCGCGCGAGCAATCGAGTTCTCTCGGCGATTTTCGCGCTCGCTCACCAAGCGCTCGCTCGATGATAGAGCGCGAAACGAAGAACGCGCCTACGAATCGTGGGCCTACGACCAGCTCGACGACGCCGTGCCGGCGTTCCACAAGCAACCTTTTGTAACGGTGGCCTGACTCATGAGGCGTCTAGAACTCAAACAAATTGAGCTGTGGTTCAAGGGCATCGTCGCTGCCGCCGTTAGTGGCGGCGCAGGCGGCGTGCTCACGGGATTTGCGGCCGTCGGGATCGATCCGCAACACTTCAATTTACAGGCAGGCGCCAGCGCGACTTTGCGGATCGCCGCCGCAGCCGCGCTCATTAATTCCGTCATCGGCGTCGCGGCCTATTTGCAGAAATCACCATTGCCGGAGGAAAGGGAATTTGCTCGACACGACAGAGACGGTAACTAATCTCCAATCGAGCCAGCGCGGGTCTTGGAAAGAGAAAAAGGGCAGCCATAACGGCTGCCCTTAAGATATCTGCGCTTCCATACTGGACGCGCCTCACAAGCAACTAAAGCATAGGGCAGCTGGCCCGCTCTGTCAACTTCATCGCGCGAAAGCGGGACGGAGAATGTGGGACTCGAACCCAAGAGGCTGTTTCCAGCCTTCGCGCTTGTGAGACACGTCCAGTACCCCCACTGGTAGCATTCTCCGAAACGCGCCCCACGCGGCTGTTATTATACTGATGTAATAAATATCTGTCGAGATAAATACAAGGAACCAGCCATGCCAGTCGTAGGATCTAGCGCGTACAATTCGGCCGGACAGATCACGTCGCTTGTGCGCTCGCTGCTGAATGACGCCCAAGGAAATCTGTTCACGGACACGGTTCTGCTGCCGTACGCAAATTCGGCGTATCGCAAGCTCCAGCGTGCGCTGGGTAATGCGGGCGGCGGCGGCTTCATCCAGGACGATGCTCTCCTCGTGGTGACGGCAGTTACGCAAACGGACGCCTCGCTGCAAGTTTCCATCACGGATGCGACCGCTCCCCCGAATCAATTGCCCACGGATCTTCTGGTGCCCATAAAAATTTGGGAACGCCCCAACGGCTCGACGGACGACTTTCTCGAGATGGTAGACCTCACGCAGCACGGCGGCCTGCCGTCGCGCGTTCAAGACGTCACGCTCAGTGTCTGGGAATGGCGCGCCGATGGCATTTATTTCATCGGCGCCACGCAGGACACGCAGATTCGCCTCCGTTACGCGAAAGCTTATCCCGATTTCACGGACGCCACCTCACCCGTTCTCGTTCGCAATTCACAGGAAGCCATCGCCTACGCGACGGCCGCGCTCGCCGGTTGGGCACGAGGCAGCCCGTTGGCAGAGAAGTGGGATGAGGCGGCCTCGGACGCGATCGAGGATCTCGTCAGCGCGGCCATTCGCCGCGAGCAGCAATCGCTGCGCCGTCGCCGGCCATTTTCCTCACGGAGTGGCTACACGCCGTTTTGAGCGATTTTGTAGCGCCGGGCTTCCGCCCGGCATCTTCGGTTCTGCCACAGCTTTGCATCCCCTGACGCCTTGAAGGGCGGCGCTACAACTTCACGATCGAGGAGATTATGCCTATCACGATCACACTTTTGCCGTCCAACCAGGACGGCTCTGGCAGCAATCTGTTCTACGCCCTTGGGACGCTCTCGTTTTCAGGAAGCTATCCGAGCGGCGGCGACACGCTGGATTTCAGCAAAGTTGCCGACAAGCTGGCCAGCGCGCAAATCCTCCAGGTGTTCGCGGACAGCCAAAATGGAAACGCGGGGTACTACGTTCCGATCGCGGGATCCGCTCTGAACAACTGGAAGCTCAAAGCCTTCACAGGGGGCGGCACAGAGCTCAGCGCAGGCGCGTATCCCAGCAGCGTAACCACCGACGTTGTCCAGATCACCATCACCGCCCGCAAGCTGCAGTAGCGCAGTGCAACTGATGAGTCCACGTAAGCAATCAAATTCCGAGACACTCTGATGATACGATCAAAAATCGCGTCGCGCTTTAGGCGCTCAACTAAAATGGGGCTTTACTGGGCATTGCTGGCGCTCGCGCTCCACGTCGTTCCTGAGGCTGTCGGGACCCTGCACGCGCAAGGCTCGCGCAAAGACGATATCGTCTTCAATTCACGCGGCATTCCGCTTGCCGGAGCCACCGTGCGCGTCTGCGCCATGCCCGCCTCCGGCCAGCCTTGCACTCCGCTGGCGCTGATCTATTCCGACGTAGGCCTGACGCAAGCCCTTGCCAATCCAACCACCACCGACGGCCTCGGCAATTATTCCTTCTACGCAGCGCCGGGCAGATATGAAATCGAAATCTCGGGACCTGGCATAACGACCAAACAGCTTCCCAACGTCGTGCTGCCCAACGATCCCTCTTCGCCCACCTTCAGCGGGGCGGTCAGCGCGTTCTCGCTTAGCCTCGGTGGCAACCTCACCGTTGCCGGCAACACCACAGTCTCCGGCTCGCTAGCCAGCGGCACGCTCATGCTGAATAACCAGGGCACGCCGCCAGGCGCTCCGGGCACCGGTACGGTCGATCTCTACACGAAATCCACCGACAAACGCCTCTACTACAAGGACGAAACCGGCACGGAGATCGGGCCGCTCGGCCCAGGCACCGGCGCACAAACCAACGTCGCCAACACATTCACCGCTCCGCAAAATATCGCCGCGGACTTTCACACCAAAGGCCCCAATCCGTCCTATGACGTCGGGCTCTTCGGCGGCTACGAATACACGGGGACGCAGCCTACAACCACAGGCACGATGATCGCGAGCTCGACGGCCCTGACGCTTGCCTCCGCGAAAGACTTCGCCAACGGCCAAGGCATCCTGGTCCTGGGCGCGGGGCCCGCAACCTCCTTAGCAACTCCAACCGGTGTTGCCGTCAGTCAGCAGAATGTCACCGGCTCAACGTCGTATACCTACTGCGTGGTAGCTGAAGATTACGCGAACGGACGCACAGCTTGTTCCGCCGCGGGAAGCACCTCGACGGGACCAGCAAATCTGGGAGCATTCACCGCAGCCACCATCTCCTCTTGCACCCGCGCGGCAGGGATCGTTACCTGCACGACGACCGCGCCTCACAATCTCTCCCCGAACTCCTTCGTCGAACTCTCCGCCACTGGCAGCAGCAACTACAACGGCACGGCCACTCTGCTTACCGCAAGCGGTTCGACGTTCACGTTCCCTCAGCAAGGCCAACTCGATGACGCCGTGGGAATTACGACGGGAACCGTCAAAGCGCTTGCGCTGAACGTAGTGCAATGGACCGAAGTCGACTATTCCATCCTCCGCAGCTACATCTATCGCTGCACGACCACCTGCGCATTGCCCGCGAACGCCTCGAACTATGCTCTGGCGGGCGTTACTCAGGGTATGGACGGCGGATTCCTCGACTACGGCTATGCCATCACCGCTGGGCTCATCGGCAATGGCGACGTCCCGGCCACGGCCCCAACCTCGGCAACGCCCCAGTGGCTCACCACCACGATCGTAAGCGGTGGTGGAACAACTTCGCTGGTCCTGGCAGCCGCGGCTACCACTGCTGTATCGAACGCCAAAACCGTCCATGATAACGTTCCAAACATCATCGCGGCGTGCTCGGCGATGGGTTCAAATTCGGTCGGTGGAATTCTCTATATTCCCAACACCATCGCTACACCGGGCTCGGCAAATTTCCCGATTAATTCCACGTTGTATCTCCCGACTGCCTGCCCCGTCGGCGGCGAGCTCGAGATTCAAGTGGCCGCCACCATCCAGGCCAACGGATCCGTCATTCCGCGCGCTCTATCGAACCTGAGAGGGGTAACCAGCCTCGGGCATATTGGGAACTTTTATTCCATGGAGCCGATGACGGATTGGACGGGCAATGCCTACCCGTTCATCTACGCCGTCCCAGGCAGCTCGCACGATTGGAGCATGAACAATTTCATCTTCCAGGCGTTCCGACCGTACCAGGCAGACATCGTCCAGGATCAGGACGGCGGCGGAAATAACGTCACGTCCATCAAATACACAAACGTCCAGCTCAACGCCAGCCTCTCGCCTTCCTACATTCTCGGCGGCGGATTTGGATTTTTCTGGGAATACGGCGGTTGGAGCACGGGCGGCTCGGCTAGCTTCACCAATCCGCCGGCGATGTGGGACAAAGCCAACTACGGCCTTGGCCGCTCCGCCAACAGCCAGCTCGCAGGAATTTTCTTCACGCAACACGTTTTCGTCTTCGGCGGCCAGCTCTATGACGCAGCCGGCCAATCGCCGCTGACCAGCGAGGGCGCCGGCGGCAACTTCACGGACATGCTCGCGGAATCCTCTTATGGCCCGATGATTCGGTTCCGCCTGGGAAGCACCAAGTTCGCCGGACAGTTCACGAACCTTTCTTACGCAGACTTCCTGGGCGGCGCATCCACTCCCTTAATCGACGCCGTGAACAGTCAAATCTACGGCCTTGACGTCTTTCATCCTGCCTGCGCTACGGGCACTCAAGCGGTCTTTGCCGCTTCAAATGCGGCTGGAATCTACAATAACGTCACCATCGAGTTCAGCAACGGCGGTTGCCCGCTGGCAGGTTTGCCGACCTACGTTCTTAACAACGAATATTTCGTGAATGAGCCCGTCGGTACCAGCGGCCCCGCCGGAAATTTCTACTATGCAATGTCCGTCCCTGGAGCTCCAAGTGTTTCCGTCAGTTCTGGCGGCACCATTCCTGTGGGCACGCAGACTTACTATGCCGCCGCCGTTGATGCGAATGGCAACACCACTGTAGTTGGCGGCGGAACGCCCGCCACAGTTACATCCGGCAACCAGACTGTGACCGTCACGCCACCCACACTTCCCTTGGGGGCCATCGGTTGGCAGCCCTATCGAGCGGGCGGCGGCGGAGCTACGCTCGCCAACATTCCGGGCTGTACGTACATCGCGGGAAATGCTCCCTTTGTGGACTCGTTTTTCGCCAGTTGCGGGAATTCGACTCCCATCTCCAATCTGGCAGGTTCGACCAGCCTGGGGCCGAACGGGGTGGTAGCTCCGCGGATAAAGTTGACGAACAATTTTGTGGAGACTCTCACGCCCGGCGCCTTAACGGCCAACCGGACACACACGTTCCCGGACGTTACCGGAATCGTTCCTGTCACGAGCTATCTGAACAGCGCGTACGACAACGCCACGCGCGCGAATGGCGCGATCGGATCGAATTGGACGGTGCAGCAAAACGGCCTGAATGTCGCGTCTAATCAAATTCAGGGCACCACCACCAACTCAAATACCGCCTTCTGGAATGCGAATTCGTTTGCCACGTCGCAATTCGCGGAAGCAACCGTAACCGCGCTCAACGGGACCACGGATTTTCCAGGTGTGACAGTGATGGCATCCGGCGCCGCCGGCACCACTAGTTTCTATGCGTGCCTGGAAAACTCCACAAACATCTACATTCAACGCGTCGTGAATACTTCCTCTGCAAACTTGACCAGCACGGCTTCCACCGGGACGGCAGGCGATGTTCTGCGCATGGAAGCGGCGCCCGGCGGCGCGCTCACTTGCTACAAGAACGGCGCCGTCGCCCTGACTTTCACGGACACGCAGCTTACTTCCGGTTCGCCGGGCCTGATCATTTCCGGTAATGTCGCCACACTGAAAAATTGGTCTGGCGGCAATTTGCATCCGCTTGGTCATTTGGACGTCGAGCAGGACTGGACGAGAACGCAGCACTTTACCCAAGGTTTCGCCATCGGGTCGGAAACCTTGACGGCCAGTCCGCGCGGCGTGCAGAGCGCGTTCCTGCCCGGTGCGCTTACCTCCACCTGGACCGGCTCGACCTGGACTCTCGACAAAGGGGTCACCATCACGCGCATTCAAGTGCAGGCAAAAACTGCTCCGGCTGGGTGTTCCACGAACGCCGTGGTTCGGCTGACCGATGGCACGAGCCCGGTCAACGTGACCATCTCTGCCGCTGCCAACGACTCCGGACCGATAACGCAAAATTACGCTGCGGCGTCTGCGCTAACCATCGCCGTGCAAACGGCCGCAGCCGGCTGCACCACGAGCCCGGCTGACGCCAACGTCATCGTCCAATATCGCATGCAGTAGCGCGCTCCCGTCTCCTTAAGTTTGTTTCTCAATTTGTCGAAAGGCAATTCAATGGCAACAACAACGGAAACCAGCACAGCCTCGCTTGTAAACATCTCGACGGAAAAATGGCCACCGCGCTATCGCACCTATTTTGGCTCGCTGCAGGTTCTTTCGCCCGAAGCCGGCGAAGCCTTTGCCGTGACGCCGATCCGTGGCTGCAACGCCGTGATGGATCTCGGCGACAAGCGCATCGTAGAGAACCGCATCACCGCGCGCGAAGTTGCCGAAGACATCGCGCGCGAGATCAACGGCGACTCCGGCGAGGGCAGTTTTCACGGCGTCTTTGTGGCTGCCGGCGACAAACCGACCGAAGCAGAGCTCGCCGACGCGCGCCGACGCCTCGAAGAGTTTCAGCGCCGCCTGGTCGCCTCCGCCGATCTCGAATGGGAACGCACTCGCAACCCCATGTTCATCACCGACCTCGAACGGCGGGCAGCGCGAGAGCTCAAACTCGAAAAACCCTGGCTCTACGATTCCAAGCCACTTGCGGAGTGTCCCGTTTGCGCCGAAAAAATCAAGCATGGCGTGGCCGTCTGCCGCTCCTGCGGCGCCATCCTCGACCGCGAAAAAGCCGCGCAGTACGGCCTCATCCCTCAAGAAAAATCGCGCGGAGACCAATCAGGGACCCAAAACAGGGCAGGGAATCAAGCACAAGAAGCGGGGAAGTAGCCGCGGAGTAGCACAGGCGCTCCCGCCTGTCGCGTTTCATCCAAGTTGACATCGAAAAACAAAATAGAATGAGCACACTAGGATCATTAGACGCACCCATCGAAATCTTCGGCGGCCTGGTGACAGATATGTCTCCCGCTGATCTTCCCCACGGCGTCTCGCCCGATTGCCAGGACGTAACCTTCGGCAACGGCGGCGTTCTGACCAGGCCCGGCCTGCAAGCGCTCTTTGGCCCGCTCGCTGGCAATCCCACGATCAATTACCTCAAGACCTACGAAACTCTCAACGCCACGCTTCGCACCATGGTTCTCGACTCGAATGGCGTGCTCTACAAAGAAACCACGCCGGGCACTCTCGCGAGCGTCGCCAGCGGCCTAACGCCGAATTCTTACGGAAATTCCACGACCATTTTTGGCCGCGAATATCTCGCCATCAGCGATGGCAAAACCGGCGCCGATCTGCCACGCCAGTATGACGACACGAATTTCGATCGCGTCAGCCAAAGCGGTCCGGGCGCGGCGCCCACCGTCGTCGATGAAAACGTAATCATCGCAATTGCCACAAGTCCCACCGGCGCAACGCAGCCAGCCGCAGTCGCCATTGCCGCGAGCCCCACCGGCGCAACCGAAAACGGTTTCCTGGTCACCATTACCACCACAGCGTCGCACGGACTTTCCGCCGCGCAACCCGTGACCGTCGCCGGCGTAGCCGTGGCCGGCTACAACGGGACCTTCCCGGTCGTCGCTGTCCCCAGCGGTACGCAGTTCACCTACATCGCTGGCGCCAGTGGCTTGGCTGCTTCCGGCGGCGGCACGTCCGCTTCTGCGATAGCAACAATCCAAACCACGGCAGCGCACGGGCTGGTCGTCGGCCAGCTGGCAACGATCAGCGGCGTCGGCGTCGCCGGCTACAATGGAACCTTCCCGATCACTTCCGTGCCCGACGGCACGCACTTTACATTCACCGCGACCACCGGTGGCCTTGCGGCATCCGGTGGCGGAACGGCAGCCGCCGCGGGCAGCATCGACGCTGGCGTGCATCGAGTCAGCGTAATTTTTCAGACGCGCCAGGGCTACCTCACCAAGCCCAGCCCGGCAGGGAATTGGACCGCCAGCGGAGGCCTGCGCGCCATCATCACCAACATTCCCACCGGGCCATCAAACGTCATCGCACGCATTTTGTGCTTCACCGGCGCCGGCGGCGCCAGCTTCTTCTACACCGGCAGCGGCTCGGCACTCTTTAGCGGAAACATGGTCATCAACGACAATACGACCACCTCTGTCGCCGTCGATTTCTCCGACGCCATTCTTCTCGCAGGCACGAACGTCGACAATCTCTTCCGCCTCGTCGAACTTGGCGATTGCGCTGGCGTCACCGAATATTCCGAGCGCCTTTTCTGGTGGGGCGAGCGCAACAAAATGAATAACTGGCTGAACCTCGGCTTCGATGGAGGATTCACCGGCCCCTCGCTTCCGCATTATCCTCTTGGCTGGACGCCCGACGCCGTCTTCGCTCCCGGCGGCACGGACGAAGAAAGCTTTGTAGTCTGGGGCGCGGCCTATTCCATCGTCGGCAACGGATCGACGCCTACACGCGGCCTGATGACTCAATCCGCCGTGCAGGATTCGCTCGGCGCTCCGCTGATCCAGGCCAACGCGGATTACACCGTTCGTGCCTACTGCGCGCGAAACTCGACGCTTTCACAAGGCACACTGCACATTCATCTTTTCAGCCAAAGCGGCGGAATCAATACCACCGGCCTCCAGCTCACCACCACCCAGCTCACCACCAACTATGTGGAATATTCCGCCCAACTCACAGCGCCGCTCTCAACGATTCCCAGCGATCTCCTCCTCCGCATCTACGCCGATGGCACTCCGAACACTGGCGGACAGTTTTACATCGATAGCATCGAAATTTTTCCGACGTCCACGCCCCTCAACTCCTCCATCGTGCGCGCCAGCCGTGTCGAGGATCCCGAAAGTTACGACGGTATTGACGGCTTCATGAGCATTGCGGAAAACAATGGCCAGGCCATTCGCGCCGCCTTCAAGCTTCGCGAGCGCCTCTATTTCGTGAAAGAGCATTCGCTGCACGTCACGCAGGATGACGGCACCAACGAGCCCGCTCTCTGGTCCATCGCGGAAGTTTCGCGCAGACTTGGCACGCCATCCATCCGCGGTGTCGGCATCGGCGAAGATTGGGTGGTCATCGCGCATCGCACTGGCCTCTACATTTTCAGCGGCGGCGAGCCCATCAAAATCTCACAGGAAATTCAGCCGACGTGGAACCAGATCAATTGGCAGTACGGCCACACGCTCTGGGTAACCGTGGATACCAAAGAGCGCCGCATCTTGATCGGCGCTCCGCTCGGCGCCGCCACTTTGCCGAACACGATTCTGATGCTCGACTACCATGACCTCGATGATGCCGATGAGATTGCCTCGCGCCCGCCCGTAAACGTAACGGTCACGGGGCGCAAAGCCGCCACCGACATGGCCCGCAAATGGTCGCCCTGGTCTATCGCCGCCAATTCCTGCGCGCAAATCGAGCGCCCCGATGGCACGGCGATCGCCGCTTTCGGGGGAGGATCGCCCGGAGTGGGAGGAGGCGGCGCAACCGGCAAGGTCTATCAGCTAGGCGAAACGCAATTTTCCGATGATGGCGCCGCCATCCCCAGCTATTACACTACGCATTATTTCCCGGAGCGCGCCGTCGAGCAATCGCTCGCACTTGGAGCGCATCGGAAACTTTTCAGCTACCTCACGATGTTCGTCGAAGGGGCAGGGAACTTGTCGCTGACGAGTTTCATCGATTCCTCAAGCGCCTCGCAGGCGCAGCAGCCGCTGCCGCTCAGTTCGCCTTCGCTCAAGGATCTCGAGCTGCCTGTCAATGTTCTCGGGGAGCGCGTGGCCTTTCAGGTCGCCACCAATCAGCCCGGCGCGTGGTTCAAGCTCCAAAAGTTCACCCCGTCGCTGCGTGTCGATCCCTGGGCCCCCGTCCGCGGAATGAATTAGCAGATGAAATTTTCAGTGCGCGATGAAGTTGGTTGGCGAACCCTTGATTGTTCCCGGCCTTCCGCTGACGGAGTAATGCTTCATCCAGAGTTGCCGGCCGTCGCTGAATAGCGCGCGAATCAGTGTGTCGCCGTCATCGCTCTTGTCGATGCCGTAGAGATCGGGACCGTTCGCGCTCGGTACAGCTTGGACGATCTGGCTTCCCTTAAAGCCGGGGATTTGCGGAACTGACCAGAGAATTGTTCCCGGTGTGAATTTCTCGCCGGTGATCACCGTGATAGCCGCCTCGGCTGTTTGTCCTCCGATTCGCGCGCGCAGAGTCACGGTGCCGTGGTCCTTCGCCACGATAGTCGGTTCGCCGCCGGATAAGTCCGCGACGTACGAATTGCTCAGGGACCATTCCGCTTTCCCGGTCACGGTGTGACCATCGATGTCGAATGCGCTGAAACTGTGCATGTCTCCAACCATCATGTTGACGACAGAGGGCGTGACAAACAATGTCTGATCCGATGAGGCAGGTGGGGCTTGCTGATTTGACGGATTCGCATCCTCGAGCCGCTTTTTGTCTTCCTCAAAACGCTTCTTGCGCTCCGCGGCTTTCGCGGCCGCGGCTTTTGCTGCATCATCCTGGCCCGTAGCAGCCAGCTGGCTCTGCTGCGCGGCCGGATTTTGCTGGATGGCGAAGTTATGCGCAGCAAACAGAATCGTTGCCAGAATAAGTAGAAGTGCGCGCATCAGCCACCGCCTCGAATAAAAACTCAAGTGGAGTTCGATAGATCTCGCTCCATGCAGATTCGCATGTCCCGAGGAGATTTGTTTATGAAGAGTAAGTACGTGCCGCAAGAGTTACAGCCGAACGCCCAGAACACAAAGTGAAATGCTGACCGTCGCCCAACTCGCGCCCATCAAGGACCGTGATCCGTACCTCTACGAAACGCTCACGAAAATTGTCGCCTCCCTGAACGCTACCAGTCAGGCTGCGGGCGTCGATCCCGCCACGCCTGCTCCTGCGCCGACGGCCGTCGCCTCGATCAATGTGCAGGCCTCGAACGGCTGGTTCGATATTTCCGTCACCGATCCATCCAATTCGAGACCGGGACTTTTCTATTTCGCAGAATCGGATACCACGCCGGCTTTCAGTTCACCGCGCGTCTATTTCATGGGCGCTGCGCGCAATCTTTACTTGCAACTCGGCAATCAGACGCTCTATTGGCGCGCCTATTCGCAATATGTCGGTTCGCTGCCCTCCGCACCGGTAACTTTTGGCTCGCCGCCGACGGCAGTCATCGGCGGTGGCGTCTCAGGTCCGGCTCCGCTTCCATCTAGCGGGAGCGGCGTCCTCCCCAACGGCCAGGTTCGCGGCGGAAATGGGTTTGGCATCAATCCCGGATCCAGGATTATGCGTCAATCCGTCTTGTAGGCCGAGCGGCCGCGCCGGGACTCGATCCTCAGTGGTTATTTGAAGGTATCTTCCAGCGGGTTCATGGTCATAGCTACTTGCTGGCAAGCATTACCCTTCGCCTGGAACACGTTTAGCATCACCGCATCAAAAGTGTGGTGCTTGCCATCGCTTTTGTCGTCATACGAAACGTGCATCGTGCCGTGCTCATAGGCCATTTCGCCGGAAGCTGACGCCACGATGTGGTGATCGCTGGCCCATTCAAACTTTCGGTTTATGCGATCGGAGAAGCTTTTCTTGTCTGCTTCCTCGGTTGCAGCTGTGCCGCTCACCGGCTTTCCATACGGCGGCATGTAAGAAAACGCGTTGTCGGCCATGGGCAGTTGGCCCTGTTTGACAGCGCTTTCTGTACAAGGTCCTGTCTGAGCTTGCGCCCATGCGCCGAATACCAGACTAAGGAAAAAAAGCAGGCTGAAGCGCTTCATAGTTCCTCCTGTCGTGGAGTGTACCGATAGGTTCCAGCGCGAGCCGCAAGCTCGCTGACCTAGGGTGCCGCGCATTTTAGCACGAGGAAGAATGTCTGTTCGAGAATATCGAGAATCAGACCTCGCCGCCCTGCGTACCATCCACGCGGCTCAAGGTTTCGACTATCCGCTGCCCGATCTTCGGAATCCGCTCTTCGTCACAAAACTGATTTTCTCGAAAGAGGCCGAAGAAAAAGGAGCAGCGGAGCACGAGTCGCAGCAAGCACAAATTGTCGGAGCCGCGCTGCTCCGTCTGACCGCTGAAGCCTATCTGCTTCTCGATCCCAAAGCAGGCACGCCGCGCCACCGCTGGCAATGGCTTCTGAATCTGCACGCCGCGGCCGAGCGCGATGCCTGGCAGCGCGGCCTCGAGGACGTCCACGCCTGGCTGCCGCCGCCAATCGCCCGAACCTTCGGCAAGCGCATCGAAAGCCTGGGTTGGCACCGCGACGACACCTGGACGCCCTACTGCAAGCGCCTGACGGCTAAAGTTTAAAATGCGCCTCGTCGGGACAGCTCGAAGTGGCGCAAAGTCGACGACTAGTTCTGCGGGCTGACGATTACTTCCATCAACTTTCTCGCAGGCTGTGCGCCGACGGTAACCTCATGCAGCTCGGTCCATTGGCCCAGGTCATTCAATCGCAACACGGAGTGCGTCTGGATTTCTCCCCATGAGAAGCCCCACTTCAGCTCTCTGCCGCCCGGGGCCATTTCCACGGCGGTTTCAAGGTAACGGCCGTCATTGTACGCACGCATGTGGAACGTCAGGGTTTCGTCGTCGTACGAAACGATTCCCAACGCTTGCAGAACAACTTCGCCATCGGCCTTATTGCGTCCGACTCCTTCAATGAGGAGCAGCAAGCCGTCGAGCTTGTATTCGGCGTGCTCCGTTTGACGCAATTCCACATTTTTGACGCCGCCGCGAAAGATCGACGCTTCGCCGGACCAGTGGCCGACTAGGAATTCCAGCTTGCGCATTGCAGCGCGTTGCGCGGCCAGATCTGGTGTTCGTGGCACCTGAGTCAAGTCGTTAGCCTCCTGTCGCAAGGCAAGCTGTCACTCTAGCACGCGACCGAGGATGAGTCTCGCCAATCGAGTTTTGAAACTTCACATTGTCCAGAGGTGATTCCCATGAGCCGTGCACAGACACAAACGCAGAACCTGACGGATCAGCAACTCGCCAGCATCAATGCACAGAACCAGCAATTCCTGAACCAGCAGCAACAGACCGGTAACCAGCTTAATTCGCAGTACCAGAGCATTCTCAACAATCCCGGACTCACCGCCGCGGATAAAGCCGCCGTCATGGGACAATCCCAGGGCGCGCTCGCCAGCGCCTTCGATTCGCTGCAGCAGTCGGCGGCGAACCGCGTCGCGCGCACGAACAATCCCGCCGGCTTCAGCGAGCTGACCGACGAACTCGCGCACCAGAAAGGCATCGCGGAAGGGAATCAGGCGCAGCAGAATCAGCTCGCCTTCACCAACACCGCTTTCCAACGGCAGATGTCCGCGCTGCAGGGCCTCTCTGGCCTCTATGGCGTGGACAGCAATCTTCTCGGCCGAACGCTCGGCATTCCTTCTCAGTTGTTAAGCGTTCGCGCAAACGCGTCGCGCCCGGGCGCCGGCTTCTTCACGTCCCTGGGCTCAGGACTCGGCTCCACTCTCGGCGCTTTGCCCGGCGCGCTGTTCTAAGCAACTGGCCTTTGCTGATTTCAAATTTCAGCTCAAGACGTTGAGGAGGTAGAGGAAGTTCAGGAGGTAGAGGATTCGGAACTCCTCGTGCAAATGCACGATTTTCTCCTGGCCCAATGAGCTGGGCTTCGGTTACTTGCCTCCTTTACCTCATTTACGTCCTTTACTTCCTTTACTTCAAAGAGTCGCTCGATGCCCATCCAATGGTATGGCTTCCTGACCGCGATTGCTGCCGGCGGCGTGCAATTCGTTTTATTCCTCCGCTGGCTCCATCGCCGCATGCGCGACGACGAAATCGTACGCACGTTTGTGCGCGATATTGCTACCAATCATCTGCCGCACATTTATTCGGCGCTTCGGGATATCGCGGAGCAGCAGGGAATTGAGCTTCAGGATCCACCGCTTGTACGCTTCGTGGATCTGCACGGCCACCGGCGAAGGGACTGAGTGCTGTTCAAGCACCTTAAAGACCGATGTCTTCCCCGCCACAACTCGTCGCGCTCGCGCGCAAAGCCGCCGCCTCGCAATCGCTCGACCCGGCGCTCGTCTGCGCCGTCATCGAGCAGGAATCGGCCTGGAATCCCTGGGCCATGCGATACGAGCCAGCCTTCTTCGCCAAGTATGTTGCCGGCCTTTACACAAACAACAAAATCACCGCATCCGAAGCCTATGCGCGCGGCTTCTCCTGGGGACTGATGCAAGTGATGGGTCAAGTCGCTCGCGAAATTGGTTTCGACGGCACATTTCTCTCGTCGCTCTGCGATCCGGAGCACAATCTCGCCATCGGCTGCAAGCTTCTCCGCAAAAAACTCGATGCCATGGATGGAGACGCGACACGGGGTCTCCTCGCCTGGAACGGTGGAGCAAATCCCGCCTATGCCGGCCAGGTCGTCGCGCGCCGCGCGCATTATTTGTAGGGCGATTTGAAGCTAACGAACTGCGACGGCAGACTTCGCCCGAGTGACCGATTCAACGAGTTCTCTGAACCAGCTTTTGCGAAAAGTTTTACACAAGGCTTCACAAATGACTTCACGCATGTGGTTACACCTCGCGGAGATCGTCGTCTCCGTGCTCATCGCCATCACCATTCTCGTCGCGTGGCAAGCCGACCGCCGCGATCGCGCCCAATTGGCCACTCAGCTCGCGGCCGCTCAGAAGACCATCGCCGACGCCACCGCTAGTCAGCACACCCGCGATGCCGAGCTGACCCAAACACTTTCACAAATTGCGAAACTCAAACAGTCCGTAGTAACTCCGTCTCAAATCCTGAACGCCATTCCGGGCACACTCTCCTTGCCCGCACCCATCACGTTAAACTCCGCTCGCCCGGGCGGTAGTTCGAGTAACAAGGCGGCTCAGCCCACGGAGCAGCCAAAAATAGCTCAGCGCGGCATGAAAGCTGTCGGCACAGCAAAACTAACTTCCGCTCCTGCTCCGAACACGGCAGGCGCCGTCGTCCCGGAAGCCGATCTCAAGCCGCTCTATGACTTCGCCCTAGACTGCAAGGCGTGCCAAGCCAAACTTGCGACGGTCCAAAGTGATCTGAACGACGAAAAGGTCAAGACCGCCGCGCTAAAAAAGCAGCGAGACGACGCCGTCCGCGCCGCCAAAGGGGGAAGTGCCCTACGCCGCATCCTCCACGCCGCAAAATGGTTCATCCTGGGTGCAGCCGCCGGCGCCCTCGCGGCAAAGGCAGCCCACTGACTTACCAATGGAGCGGGTGCCTGAACGGGCGTAGAAAATTCTCAGTCCTAACGCGACCTCTTTGGATCGCTGACTCGGCGCCATCACAGAAACGGATCCATGTTCTTCATTATCAATCCGCTGCACAAACCGCCTCGCCATCCGGCTGGCGCACCCCCCCCGCGCCAGCCGGATCCTCTTCTCGACTCACCCCCACTACCCACCGGGTGCAAAACCCAAGACCATGAGAAAATCCAAAATAACCAAAGATTTCTCTTGACATCGCGTCTGATAAGTGATATTATGTTAACTAGAAAATGTGCCGTAATCCAGGTCTCCACTCCTAGAACCCACCCTCGACCCACTTCCCCTCGTCAGTTCTTGCTCGCGGCTTTTTCTGTCTTGTGTTGGTTTAGTTCGTACTTGATGTACTGCTCGAGCAGATGAGGATCCGCGCCGACAAGTCGGCGCCCATTCACGAAGATTGTTGGAGTGCTGTTGACTTCCAGTTGCACCCCGTTTGCGCGGCTGGCATCGATCGCCGCTCCAGCCTCCGGGCTGGCCATGCACGCCTTAAATGTATCCGCGTTTAATCCAGACTGGCCCGCGAAATCCGTCATTTCGCCCCAGGCGTTTTCCGCGGAGATGACGTCCTGATTGTCGTAAATAAGGTCGTACATTTTCCAGAAAGCCTTCGGGTCTTGCTGGTAGGCGCAACGACCTGCAAGCGCCGCAGTTCGCGCCCACGGGTGGATCTGCTCAAGCGGAAAATCTTTAAAGACGACACGGATCTGCGGGTAATTCGGTAATAGTTGCCGCAAGGAATCGTGCAGGCTTCGGCAGATGGGGCACTCGAAATCCGAGAATTCGACCAGCGTTACCGGGGCATCGGCAGGCCCAAGCGAGGGACTATTGCTTGTCTGCAACTGAGCTCGGGCGTCCGCCGCTGGATCCTTGGAAAGGTCGGAGAGTTCGCCGCGAAACATATACCTCCCGTCCTTAGTCACGTACACCTTTCCAGTCTGCTGGTTCTCCCCAACTTTAACCTCGACGTCGACTTCCTGCAGTCCTTCGATGCCGATATCTTTGGGAGCCGAGACCTTAACCGTGGTCTCCGGCCCAAACGCATAAAGATTTCTTAAGTACGCTTCAACCGTCTTCTGGACTGGTGACTGCCCCGCGGTACTATGCGTCGCCGCGGTTGCTTGCGGTTCCCTCGCTCGGGAAGCCGGAAGCGCGCCAAACTGTAAGGCCAAAATCGAAGCTATGGTCCATGTCTTCTTCACTATGAGCCTCAGTTCTTTAAGGAATAAACTTCTGCGCGATCGGAAATGGCCTTCCAAATCCGAAAGCCCTTGAGGTGATCTTCAATCCCGGTGGCGCTTGCTTCCGCTTATATTCGTTGCGGTCCACGAGCAACGCGATGTCTCGGACAAGTCGCAACTCGAACCCATAGTGGTCGGCAATCTCTTCCGGACTGCGCAGATCTTCTATGTATGCCTTTAAGATGCGGTCCAGTACGTCATAGGGTGGCAGGCTGTCTTCATCCTTCTGATCGGGCCGGAGCTCCGCGGAGGGCACTTTTTCAATGCTCGAAATGGGAATGAGTTCCCTCTCTCGGTTGATCCAATTCGCCAGCTCGTAAACCATGAGCTTCGGCACATCGGAAATTACCGCCAATCCTCCAGCCATGTCGCCGTAAAGGGTGCAATAACCAACTGCCATCTCGGATTTGTTTCCGGTACTCAAAACCATGGAACCAAACTTATTGGAGAGCGCCATCAGATAATTCCCGCGAATGCGCGCTTGTATATTTTCTTCCGTAACGTCCATGGGCCGGTCGCCAAATGCCGGCGAGAGCGCCTTTCGATAAGCACCGTACACGTCTCCAATAGGCAGCGTTACAAATTCTATTCCAAGGTTTCCTGCCAGAGCATTTGCATCCTCTTTGCTCCCCTCAGAGGAGTATGGCCCTGGCATGGAAACTCCCAAAACGTTTTCAGCTCCCAGGGCGTCCACAGCTATCGCTGCAACGACGGAGGAATCGATCCCGCCGCTCAGGCCGACCAGTACCTTCTTAAATCCGCATTTACGCACATAATCTTGCGTTCCTGTTACCAGCGCTCGGTATGCGTACGCAATCTCTTCGCGCGGCTGCCCGTGCATCTCGCCTTCACCGGTGACCGTATCGAAGAGGACCAGGTCCTCTCTAAACGCTTCTGCCTGCGCGGCAACCCTTCCTTCCGCGGTCAACGCCATGCTCGCCCCATCAAAAATCAGGCTGTCGTCTCCTCCCACTTGGTTGACATACACAATCGGCCGATGCTGGTTCTTCGCGATGGATTGAAGAATCTCCAGCCGCAGTTCACGCTTGTCGATCGTGTAGGGCGATGCGGAAATATTCAGCAGCACCGTAATTCCCTGCCCAACAAGCTCTGTAATGGGGTCGCGATCGTATCGGCATTCCGCCCAAAATGTTTTGTCGTTCCAGGCATCTTCGCAAATCGTGATGCCCAATTGTTCTTTTCCAAATCCGTAAGCGAACTGTTTTTCAGCCGGCTGAAAATAACGGGATTCGTCGAAGACGTCATAAGTCGGCAGCAGCATTTTGCTCTGCTCGAAAACCACACGTCCGCTGCAGACCAGCGCCGCCTTGTTGGCGATGCCTTTTCCGCTCCCATTCTTTACGCGGCCCGCGTATCCAACAATCGCTGGAAGCGGCAGCTCACTCGCGAGCTCTCTCAATGCACTGTGGTTTCGGTCAATGAACGTGGGCCGTTCAAGCAAATCTTGGGGAAGGTAGCCGCACAGGCAAAGCTCCGAAAAAACGGCGAGGTCGGCCCCCCGCTGCCTGGCTCGTTCCGCCAAGCTGAGGATCCGTTCCGAATTTCCTGCGAAATCGCCTACCGTGGGGTTGAACTGCGCGAGCGCTATCTTCATGCTGGCACTTTAGAATACGGATGCACCGTGGGGATTGCAAATTCCGGCTCTGCGCACTGTGCCTGGTTCATGTGAGAGGCTCGCTAGCAATTTGCATTCGGCTTCTGAGCAACCAAACTGGCAATTCCCTGCCCGGCATTCAGTTCCCGGTAGAACAAAACGTGCAGCTCGGGAAATGCCGTGCGAAGCTCTCCGGGATCAAGCAGATAAGCCGGATTGCGCGGGCCACCCGAAAAATCCAATTGCCCTCGCGTGAATGTCTCCATCAACAGCACACCGCCGGGCCGTAGCGCGCTGGAAATCTGCGCGAAGAGTGGTCGTTGTAAGTACTGCAGGCAGAGAATCAGCGAAAACGATTCAGCCGGCAGGCAGAGGTCTTCAAGATCGGCCAAGACGATCTGAATGCCGCGCGCCGAATGCTTTGTGGATTCTGTCATTGTCGCGACATCGACCCGCCGCACGGGAAACTTCGCCTTCCGCGAGCGATCCTCAAGAATGTCCAGGGCCGCCCCGGACCAATCGATTGCCGTCACGGACTCGCAATGGGTTGCTAGCAGCAGCGTATGGCGCCCCGTCCCGCAAGCAACATCGAGTGCATTCCCGGTCGGAAGCAATGGCAACCACTCAGACACAATGCTGGCTGGCTCAGCGAGAGGCTTTTGGGTAGCCTCGAGATAGCGAGCGTTCCATTCGGCAAGCTTAGCGGACATAAAAAAAGCTCTTGAACACTGGGTCCAAGAGCTTTGATCTCTGGTGATAAGGCGCGGCGTGCGCCCATTTCTTTTTCATGAAGTTGCAGCCGCTTAAACGCTGAACGAACTGCCGCAGCCGCAAGTGCTTTTCACGTTAGGGTTATTGAACTTAAAGCCGGCGCCTTCAATGGTCTCGATGTAATCAATCTCGACCCCATCCAGATACATAGAGCTCATCTGGTCGACGGCAACTTTAAGCCCGTTGAAATCAATGACTTCGTCGGTCTCATTGGTCTGGTTCTCAAACGCCATGTGATATTGGAAACCGGAGCAGCCTCCTCCCACCACGGCAACGCGCAACGCCACCGGGACAGGATTCTGCATCCCCATGATTTCCTTGACCTTGGTACTGGCTGTCGGTGTCAGACTAATCATAAATTCCTTTGGCCTCCGCTCGCAGGTGCGTCTGCAAAGCAACCATCAACTAAAGTATATCAAACCTTTTCCACAACTGCACATCGGGGTTCAACTTCGATTTCCTAACAAGAAACCGAAATGCCCTGCTGGTTTCCACATCTCCGCGCCCTTCGCATACAATAGGATGCGCCATGAGACATAAAGTCACGTTGATTCCAGGCGAAGGCATCGGCCCCGAAGTCGCAGCGGCCACGCGCGCCATCATAGACGCCGCAGGCGTTCAAATCCATTGGGAAGAAGTGCAGGCTCGCGCTGATAAAGCCTCCGCAACTGGACAATTCGTCACGGAAGGGGCCGTTGAATCCGTCCGACGCAACGGTGTGGCGCTGAAAGGTCCGATGGGCACCGCCATTGCCGGCGGAGCTCCCAGCATCAACGTTGCCCTCAGAAAGACTTTGGACCTTTACGCAAACGTGCGGCCGGTCAAGAATCTTCCCGGCGTGAAATCGCGGTTTGAAAACGTAGATGTCGTGTTGATTCGCGAAAACACCGAAGATCTCTATTCCGGCCTCGAACACGAAGTCGTTCCCGGCGTCGTCGAGAGTTTGAAAATCATCACCGAAAAAGCCTCTACTCAGATCGCCCATTTCGCCTTTCGGTACGCAAAACGCGAAGGGCGAAAAAGAATTCATGCCATCCATAAGGCCAACATCATGAAGCTTTCGGACGGACTTTTTCTCAAGTCCATCCGCAATGTCGCGCCGGAATATCCGGAGATCGAATACCACGAATTAATTGTGGATAATGCCTGCATGCAGATGGTCCTGAATCCCCAGCAATTTGACATGCTGCTTCTTCCCAATCTTTATGGCGACGTCATGAGCGACCTCGCCGCGGGACTCGTAGGCGGGCTTGGAGTGGTTGGCAGCGCTAATATCGGCGATGAAGCGTCCATGTTTGAAGCCGTCCATGGCACGGCGCCCGACATCGCCGGAAAAGGTCTGGCCAATCCCACGGCGCTACTCCTGAGTAGCATTATGATGCTGCACCATTTAGGGGAGAGACCCACCGCAGACCGAATCGAGGCCGCCCTGGACAAGGTGTACAGCGAAGGCAAGCACACTACGAGAGACGTCGGCGGCAAAGCTGGCACGGAGGAATTCACCGAAGCCATAATCTCTGCATTCGAGCCAACGGAAACTGCTTCCTCCAGAACCGAAGACTAGTTGACTGTAACAACCATTTATAGACTATAATCGTGTCCATGAGAGACACGATCACGTTGACGAATTCCGAGCTCATGGAACTGACGCGACGAGCCAATAGCCGTACGAATCGGGCGGAAGAT
>Ga0335085_10001265_pt1 | contig 56158 bp, 49 predicted proteins | sample Lox_Sample_45_FD_206712 | JGI IMG/M metagenome (GOLD analysis project Ga0335085, IMG submission 206712) | Soil microbial communities from Loxahatchee National Wildlife Refuge, Florida, United States - Lox_Sample_4.5 | ecosystem: Environmental > Terrestrial > Soil > Wetlands | place: USA... | reverse complement strand
GGGACACAACTTCACCTCTGTCCCGTCTGGAGGTTCAGAATTTTGTAATGTCGCATCAGAGAAAGACAACAGCCCTATTACCAACTACCCTCTTCAAATTACTCTTTACAGTTTGCCAGGATTCTGTCACATCTCATGGATGCTGAATCGTGGATTTTGTTCCATTGTAAACGAATGCAGTACGAAACTCATCATCCGCGCGCTGTTTTGTGGTCTCAGCTACAGATGCGGAAAGATTCGTCACTAACATCGTCGTCAGGCCTTGCGTTCCAACAGGTATGCACTATTCTCCAGATGACTCGCCGCTCCGTCGTGACAGATCGCAAACCTGGCAACCGTCCGATCGCGCGGCGAACTCTTATTCCACAACGATGCGCTGCCGTATTGTCCATCCTTGCGCAGCGCGTAAAAATGCAAGTCGATCTGCTCCAGGCGCTTTTCGTCGCGATCGAAATTTCGCGAAACACGCTTCAACGCCTCCAGGCAGGCTTCGTTCGGCGTAGCTCCCGCGCGCATCGCCTCCACAACCGTATGCGCGCCGCACACCCGCAGGTTCTCTTCACCGCGTCCGGTGGAACCGGCGCCGCCTACATCCTGGTCGAGCCATAAGCCGCCCCCGATAATCGGCGAGTCACCTACGCGCCCCGGGATCTTGAACGCCATCCCGCTGGTGGTGGTCGCCGCCGACATCTCGCCTTTCTCGTTCATCGCGATGCAATTGATGGTGCCGTGCGGCGGATGCACCGCCACATCGTAGGCCCATTCGAGCAGCCCTTCATCAACGCCCGGAAATGCTCTGCGCAGCTCCGCCTTCTTTTGCGGTGAAGGGCCGTCCACGGCCGATTCCCAATTGCTGTGGCCTTCGCGGTCGCGCAGTTCGCGCTTCCACATGCGCCAGGCCAGCCGCGACCGGTCCGTCAGCAGATCCTCTTCCTGGAAATCCCACTCTTTTGCGAAGCGCAACGCGCCGTCGCCGGCCAGCATCATGTGGTCCGTTTCAGCGAGCACCAGCTTCGCCACTTTCGACGGTGTCTTGATTCCCTGAATGGCCGCCACCGCTCCGCCGCGCCGCGTGGGACCGTGCATGCAGCTCGCATCCAGTTCCACCACGCAGTCCTCATTCGGCAGCCCGCCGTAGCCCACGCTGGTGTCGTTCGGGTCCAGCTCGAGAATGTTTACGCCCGCGACCACCGCATCCAGCGTGTCGCCCCCGGCGCTCATCACATCCATCGCCTTGGTGCACGCCTGGACGCCGTTAGCGCTCGAGACCACGATATGCCGCGGTCTGGATTGCCCCCGAAGCACCCGGATCATCGGTAACGAGGCAGCGCCGAGAATCGCCGCCCGCCTGCTGAACGAAAACTCCTGCATGAGAAATTCTCTCTACGTCGCGAGCGGAAGCCGCTGCGACGCCAGGCCCCAGTTGCAATCAACCTGGGCACGCGAGGGACTTCACATTATGTCACAGCCAGAGCGGGACGACGTACTCCGCTTCGAATGTCGGCAAAACTCTGTGCGTTCCCGCGCTTTTGCCGGTCGCGCGAGAAGCGGCGTCGATTCGCGCGGCTCCTGCTACACTTGGGCCTATGAAGGGTCTTGTGCTGCTCGCTGCCATCGGTTTGTGCTGCCTCGCCTCACCGTACCAGAGGGGAAGAAAAGGAGCGGAGGTTCAGATTCTGCAGACCAAGGCGCGGCGCAGCGAAGACAAAATCGTGCTCGATGGCCGCATCCGCGCGGGCGGCGAAAAACCGCTGAAAGGTCTCGTGCTGGCGTTCGACTTTCTTTCCGATCAGGGCGAAGTATTGACCACGGAAAAAGAGCAGATCTCCGATGACACCGTCGATCCCGGCGACGAGTTGCCGTTTCACGCGGAAACCCTGAATCCGCCCGGCTCGATCCGCTACCGCATTCGCGCCTTCGATGGGGCCGACAGGGAGCTGCACGTAGGCGCGGGCGGCCCTTATATCATCGATTAGCAACCCAGCCTGACGTTTTTTACAATTTTTTTACAACTTTGGCATCACGCCGGAGCTCTTCACCCGTAGCATTACTTGTAAACACCTTGGAAGGAGGGTTCATGGGATCCCAGCCAATCGTGATTTCCCAGATTCCGCCCTACCACGACGAACACCTAGCGCTAAATTTCGATTTACAAACTGCTGTTCTGGATGGTGGCCGGCTTGCTCTCACCCGCAAAGAATACGACCTGCTGGCCCTGCTGGTACAGCACGCGGGAGAGATTATTCCGCGCGAAGCCTTACTGCTCCGCGTCTGGGGCTACGGCGCGGAAATCCGCACCCGTACCCTGGATGTCCATGTGCGCCGCCTGCGGAAGAAACTGGGCGCCTATGCCGATCAATACATCGAGACCATTTTCGGCATCGGGTACCGCTTCCAGCCGTTCCACGCGCCGCGGTATTATCAGGCGGAATCCACGGCGGTCAAAGCAGTCGCGGGAGTGTAAAACAACAGGGTTCCGGAGGGGATCTCAGATTAGCATCAGCATGTGTTGGAGCGTGAGCCCTGCTCTGCGTGCGTTCGCTGCCAGCCGGTTTCCGCGCCGCAGGTGTGCCTCCTCGCCAATTCCGGCGCCGTAGACGGAAATTAACTCCCGAATTAACTCGCGGGATGAGAGATTCCGTAGTACAACAGGGAGACATGAACCGCCTGATGCTGTCTTTCGTCCTGCTCGCCTGCACGCTTTCCGCGCAGGATTGGGCCCGCCAGAAGCTCGATAAATCCACCCGGCACGGAGAATGGGTCACCGTCCAGCACGATGGGCGCAACGTGGAAACATTCGTCGCGTATCCGGAATCGTCGCACAAAACGCCGGTGGTACTGGTGATTCACGAGATTTTCGGCATGTCCGATTGGGTGCAGTTGATGGCCGACGAACTCGCCGAGGCCGGCTACATTGCAGTTGCGCCCGACCTGCTCAGCGGCATGGGACCGAATGGGGGCGGCACCAAGAGCTTCAGCTCGGGTGACGAGCGGCAGGCGATCAGCAAGCTTCCCCCCGCGCAAATCACCGCCGATCTGAATGCGGTAGCGGATTACGCGCTCAAACTTCCCGCCGCCAACGGCAAGCTGTTCGTCACCGGCTTCTGCTGGGGCGGCGGCCAGAGCTTCCGCTTTGCGACCGAGCGGCCGGATCTGAGCGCGGCCTTTGTTTTTTACGGCACTCCGCCGGACAAAGACGCCATGGCGCACATCCCGGCGCCCGTCTACGGCTTCTACGCCGGCAATGACGAACGCGTCGATGCCACCATTCCGGCTGCCAAAACCGAGATGGCCGCGGCCGGCAAGACTTATGACCCCGTGGTGTACGATGGCGCCGGCCACGGCTTCATGCGCGGCGGCGATCAGCCCGATGGCCGTCCCGGCGACAAGAAAGCCCGTGACGAAGCCTGGGTGCGCTGGAAAAAGCTGTTGGAAGAGCGCTCGAAGTAGCTTTCGCTCGCTACCCGCCGCCCACGAACTGTACGATTTCCAACTCCGCGCCCGCAGCCAGTTCCGTCTCGTTCCACAGGGGCTGCTTCACGATCCGCCGGTTCATTTCCACCGCGACCCGCGCGGGCTCGAGCCCCAATTCACGCAGCAGATCCAGCAGCGTTTGGCCCTCGTTCACACTGCGCCGTTCGCCGTTGACGACGATCTCAATCCTCATGGTCGGTTGACACCCTACTTTTGCAACCATTATAGTCAAATTTGAACCCGCTACTCCCTGAATTACATGCCTAAGTCCTACACGGAGTTGTATTTTCCTGTTCTTGTGCAGGCGCTGATCGCGATGGCCGTCGCGGTGGGACTGCTCACTGTTTCCCGTATTCTCGGCAAGAAAGTAAGCAACCGCATCAAGGACACGCCATACGAAAGCGGCATCACGCCCACGGGAGATGCGCGCGGCCGCTTCAGCGTGAAGTTCTACCTGGTGGCGATGCTGTTCATCCTGTTCGATATTGAAGCGATTTTCCTCTACCCCTGGGCGGTGGTTTATCGCGAATTGAAGATGTTCGCATTCGTGGAAATGTTGGTATTTGTGATCTTGATCCTGTCCGGATTCTTCTACATCTGGAAAAAGGGTGCGCTGGATTGGTCCGGATCGGACCTCACCAGCCGGAAGTAAGCAGCGACTTCGAAATGTTACCCGACAATTTGCGAGAGCGGGCCGTAGCAGCGGCCGTGGAAGCCTTCGATGCCGATGCCGTCACTGGCGGAAAATTCGACCGCGGAGAACTGACGCTCGAAATTACGCCCGCGAAAATCGCCAGCGTATGCGGCTTTCTGAAATACGACCAGCAGTTCGTCCGCCTCAGTACCGTGACGGCGGTTGACCGCTATCCCATGGAACCGCGTTTTGAAATCGTGTACCACGTCCACTCCGTGGAACGGAAGGAGCGCGTCCGCCTCAAATGCCGCCTCGCCGGTTCCAGCCCGCGCATCGAATCCGTAACCGGCGTGTGGCGCGGCGCCAACTGGTATGAGCGCGAGGTCTTCGATCTCTTCGGCATCGAATTCACCGGTCACCCCGATCTGCGCCGCATCCTGATGCCCGACGACTGGGAAGGTTTTCCGTTGCGCAAGGACTACCCGGTCACCGGGTCGAGGGTTTAAGCCATGAGCGATACAGCGATTCCGCCGGAAGTGGCGGCCGATCTCGAAGAGGCACAACCGGGCACCGGGCCGCGCCGCATGGTCCTCAACATGGGTCCGCAGCACCCTTCGACTCACGGCGTGCTGCGCCTGCTCATTGAACTCGACGGCGAAACCGTGGTCAAGTGCGTCCCCGATATCGGCTTTCTGCACACCGGCATCGAGAAGGAATTCGAAGTCAAGAACTACCAGCAGGCCGTCACCCTGACCGATCGCGTCGATTACCTGGCGCCCATGTCCAACAACCTGGGCTGGAGCCTGGCGGTGGAAAAACTGCTGGGCCTGGAAATTCCGCCCAAGGCGCAGTGGATGCGCGTCATGCTGGTGGAATTGACGCGCCTCAACAGCCACCTGGTGTGGCTGGGAACGCACGCGCTCGATATCGGCGCCATGAGCGTCTTCCTTTACTGTTTCCGCGAGCGGGAAGAGATCCTCAAGATCTTCGAGATGTTCAGCGGCCAGCGCATGATGACCAGCTACATCCGCATCGGCGGGCTGGCGCTGGAGCCGCCGCGCGGCTGGTTCCAGCGGGTCAAGAAATTCATGGATGTCTTTCCGAGCCGCGTGGATGAATACGAAAATCTGCTCACCAACAACCCCATCTGGATCGGCCGCACCAAAAACGTGGGCAGGATTTCGCTCGAGGACATGCTCGACCTCGGCATCACCGGCCCGATGCTGCGCGCCGCCGGGTTAAAGATCGACGCCCGCAAGGACGAGCCGTATACAAGCTACGAAAAATTCGATTTCGAAGTGCCCACCCGCACCGAAAACGACGTCTACGCGCGCTACCAGGTGCGCATAGAAGAGATGCGGCAGAGCTCGCGCATCATTCGCCAGGCCATGGACGGGATGCCGGAAGGGCCGTGGAAAGCCGCCGACCAGCACGTGGTGCTGCCCGACCGCGAAAAGATGAAGACCCAGATGGAGGCCCTCATCTACCATTTCAAAATCGTGACCGAGGGTTTCCGTGTGCCCGAAGGCGAGGTCTACCAGGTGATCGAATCGCCGCGCGGCGAACTGGGTTACTACGTGGTCAGCGACGGCACCAGTACGCCGTACCGCGTGCATATGCGGACGCCGAGTTTCGGCAACTTGCAGGCCACATCTAAGATGGTAGAAGGCATTCTCATCGCGGATGTGATCGCTTCCATCGGAAGCATGGATTTCGTCCTGGGCGATACGGACCGCTAATGACATTCTCACCACAACTGGAAGCCAGGTTTGAGAAACTCCTGAAGAGCTACCCGCCGGGTCGGCAGCGCTCGGCGATGATTCCGATGCTGCTCTACGCGCAGGATGAAGTCGGCAGCGTGACCGATGACCTGATCGATGAAGTGGCCAGCCGCGTGGGTGTCACTGCGCTGCAGGTCAACGAGGTGCTGACGTATTACTCCATGCTGCATCGCAAGCCGCTGGGGAAATACCACGTGCAGATCTGCACCAACATCAGTTGCCAGCTCATGGATGGCGACAAGCTCTGGGAGCACGCCTGCAAAAAGCTGGGGATCGGCCACAAGCAGGCGACCGAAGACGGCCAGATCTCGCTCGAAGAAGTGGAGTGCATGGGCGCCTGTTCCTGGGCGCCGGCCATCCAGGTCAATTACGATTTTCACCACTTCGTCACACCCGAAAAGCTGGACCAGCTTCTGGACAGCCTGAGGAAGAAACAATAACCGATGCTGTACAACGAACCCAGCCCGCTCGAGACCAGGGTGCTCACGCGCCGCTTCGGTCTCCCCAACTCGGCTTCCATCGAAACGTATCTCGCCGACGACGGCTACCAGGCTTTTCTCAAGGCGTCGAAGATGACGCCCGAGCAGATCATCGAAGAGGTCAAAATCTCCAACCTGCGCGGGCGCGGCGGCGCCGGTTTTCCGACCGGCATGAAGTGGAGTTTCGTTCCGCGCAACTCGCCCAAGCCGAAATACATCGTGGTCAACGGCGATGAGAGCGAGCCCGGAACGTGCAAAGACCGCGTCCTCATTGAAAACGATCCCCACCAGTTGATCGAGGGGGTCCTCATCGCAGGCCTCGCGGTGGATGCGCACGTCGGCTACATTTATATCCGCGGCGAGTACCGTTACCTGATCGAAATCACGGAAAAGGCTATCGCCGAGGCGTACGCCAGGGGATGGCTGGGCAAAAACATTCAGGGCACGGGTTTCGATTTCGAGCTCTACGCCCACACGGGCGCGGGCGCGTACGAGTGCGGAGAGGAATCGGCGCTGCTCGAATCGCTCGAAGGAAAGCGCGGCATCCCGCGCATCCGCCCGCCGTTCCCGGCGGTCTCCGGCGCATTCCAATCGCCCACGGTGTTGAACAATGTCGAGACCTTCTGCGCCGTGCCGCCGATTATTCGTGATGGGGGCGCCGCTTTCGCCGCTCTGGGGGTTCCCAAAGCGGGCGGAACCAAGCTCACCTGCCTCACCGGCCACGTCAACAAGCCCGGCGTCTACGAACTGAAACTCGGTTTTCCCGTGAAGCAGATGATCGACGAGGTCGGAGGCGGCATCCGCATGGGGCGCAAGCTGAAAGCCTTCATCCCCGGCGGATCTTCCTGCCCCGTGCTGACAGCCGCGGAACTGGAAGGCGCCACCATGGATTACGATTCCATGAGCCAGCGCAAAACCATGCTCGGCTCGGGCGGCGTCATCATCATGGACGAAGAGACTTGCATGGTGAAGGCCGCTCTGCGCATCATGCGCTTCTACGCGCACGAAAGCTGCGGCTGGTGCATCCCCTGCCGCGAAGGCACCACGTGGCTGCGCAAGATTCTGGTTCGCTTCCACGAAGGCGGCGGCACGAAAAGCGACATCAACCTGATCGGCGACCTTGCCAAGAACATGCTGGGCCGCACCTTTTGCCCCCTGGGCGACGCCGCCGCCATGCCGACAATCTCGATCGTCGAGAAGTTCCGCCACGAATTCGAAGATCACCTGAACGGAAAGCCGTGCCCCTATGAGCACGCGAGCGACCTGGTGACTGCATGAAAATGAGCGGCCTCGGGTTTAACCACAGAGACACAGGGGTCCACAGAGATCTCGGAGAAATACAAGGATTCTCTCTGCTCTCTCATCAGTCTCAGTGTCTCTGCGGGAAAGAGAGATTGCCAAAAGGTTCCATTCATGCCTGACCTCGTTAAACTCACCATCGACGGCCGGGAGGTGCAAGTTCCGCCGAATACTCTGGTTATCGACGCCGCCAAAACCGTCGGCATCGAGATTCCGGCGTTCTGCTACTACGAAGGGCTTTCCCTGCAGGCCGCCTGCCGCATGTGTCTCGTCGAAGTCGAGAAGATGCCCAAGCTGATGGCCTCCTGTACCCTGCCGGTCGCCGAAGGCATGGTCGTCCGCACGGAAACTCCTCAGGTTGCGCAGGCACGCAAGTCCACGCTCGAATTCCTGCTGACCAACCACCCGCTCGATTGCCCCGTCTGCGATAAGGGCGGCGAGTGCGAACTGCAGGATATGGTTTTCCGCTACGGCGCGGGCGAGAGCCGCTACACCGAAACCAAGCTGCACGTCCCCGAGAAACAGTATTCGCCGGTGGTTTTCTTCGATGCCCCGCGCTGCATTCTCTGCTTCCGCTGCGTGCGCATCTGCAATGAAGGCATGGGAGTGGGCGCGCTGGGCGTGATCAACCGCGGCGCCGTGAGCGAAATCGCTCCCAACGTGGGCGATCACCTGGAATGCGACGAGTGCGGCGCCTGCGTCGATATCTGCCCCGTGGGCGCGCTCACCAGCGGCATCTACCGCTACCAGACGCGCCCCTGGGAGATGACCCACGTGGGCACCATTTGCACGCATTGCGCCGACGGCTGCAAGACCACGCTCGGTACGCGCAACGATGCTATCATCCGCGGCAATAACCGCGACCACTCCGGCATCAACGGCGAATTCCTCTGTATCAAGGGCCGCTACGCCTTCGATTTCTACGATAATGCCGACCGCCTGCAGGCGCCCCTGGTGCGCGTGAACGGCAAACTGCAGGAGGTCTCCTGGGGACAGGCTCTGGAAACGGTTGCCAGGAAGTTCAAAGAGACGGCCGAAGCCGGCGGCAGCTTCGGCGTGATCGGTTCCAACCATACCTCCAATGAAGAGAATTTCTATCTGCAGCGTTTCGCGCGCGAGGTGCTGAAGACCAACCACATCGATCATCACCGCACGGGCGATGTCGTCGGCCTGCTCGATGCGCTCAGCGGCAAGACCGGGAAACTGGCTTCCGTCGCCGATCTTTACGAACGCGAAGCCGTTCTCGTGCTGGGCGCCGATCTTTCGCTCGAGCACCCTCTGCTCGCTTTCCAGGTCCGCGCCAACTACCGTCATCACCAGGCGCACATCTACGCCGTTACGCCGGGGCCTGTGCGCGAAGACAAGTACAGCGTGCTGAGCATTCGCGTCGGAGGCCCCCCGGGACCTCGCTGGTCGCCCGTCGATGGTCCCGGCAAGCCGTTAGGCGAGGCGTCGGCTCCGGTTCATATCAACAATGTCATCGCCGAACCAGGTGATTACTTTTCCGCGCTGGAATCGCTGCGCGACAGGCTCAAGGCCGAGCCGGAACTCGTGATCCTGTTCGACGATTCGTTCAAAGGCGCGGATATTGCCCGTCTCGTGGAATTCGGCGAATCGCTCGGCATCCCGGTGAAATACGTCTGCCTGGTCGATTACTCCAATTCGCGCGGGGCCCTCGATATGGGGCTCGTTCCCGAATTGCTGCCGGGCTACAAACCCACTGAAGCGCCCGGCATGCATATCGACGAGATGCTGGCGGCCGATCTCGATGTCCTTTGGGTGGTGGGCGCGAATCCGCTGAAGGCTGGAGCGCCCTGCAAGGCCGGTTTCCTCGTGGTGCAGGACATGTTCCTCACCGAGACCGCGAGCGAAGCCGATGTCGTCCTGCCCGCCGCGTCAGCCTACGAGAAGAACGGCACTGTCACCAATGTCACCGGCGAGGTGCAGCGTCTCAAGTGCGCGGTCCACACCATGGGCGCCAAGCCGGACCTGGAAATCATGGGCCTCATTGGCCGCGAAATGGGGGCTGCGCCGGTGCTCGGTCCGTGGGTGCCGGAAACCGTCTTCGAGCAGATTCGCGCCGCGGTGCGCGGATACGAGATTCCCGTTCCCGTGATCGCTACCGGCGGCGCCGCGCAGACTGCGCCGCTGAACGGGCGCATTCCCGTGGAAAGCCGGCCCGACCTGGTGCACAGCGACCATAACGGGCTATTCGCGTCCGGCACGCTGGGACGTTATTCTAAGATTCTGAATTCGGTTGTGGAAAGCCGCTTGAGCCGCTAAATGGATTCGTTCATCGTCATCAGCCTGATCAAGGTCTTGGTGGTCTTCGCCGTTTTGATGACCACGCTCGCTTACCTGCAGTGGGTCGAGCGGAAAGTCATCGCTCACATCCAGGTTCGGCCGGGCCCTTATCGCGTCGGCCCGCACGGCCTTTTGCAGCCGCTGGCGGACGTGATCAAGCTCATCACCAAGGAGGACCTGCTGCCCTCCTACGTGAACAAGCCGCTGTACCTGATGGCGCCGTTTATTTCCGTCTCGATGGCGCTGCTTTCGATTTCCGTCATCCCCTTCGGGCCCACCATTCAGGTCGGCCCCTACCGCACGTGGATGCAGCTGACCGATCTCAACATCGGCGTGATCTTCATTCTCGCGGTCTCTTCGCTGGGCGTCTACGGGATCGCTCTGGCCGGCTGGGCATCGAACAACAAGTACGCGCTGCTCGGCGGTCTGCGCAGTTCGGCGCAGATGATCAGCTACGAACTGCCGCTCTCGCTCGCGGTCGCCGGGCCGCTCCTGCTTTCCAATACGCTGAGCCTGCGCGAGCTGGTGGGCACGCAGGCCGGAGGCTTCTGGCACTGGAATGTTCTGCGCGGTCCGTTCCCGCAGATTTTCAGCTTTCTCATTTTCCTGATCGCCGCGTTCGCCGAAACCAATCGCGTGCCGTTCGATCTGCCGGAAGCGGAGAATGAACTTGTCGCCGGTTTTCACACCGAGTACAGCAGCATGAAGTTCGCATCGTTCTTCATGGCGGAGTACGCCAATATGATCACGGTGAGCTGCATGGCGACGCTGTTGTTCCTCGGAGGATGGAACGCGCCGTGGCCCGCGGAATACGGCTCCAGCCTGGTTCCCGTGTTCCTCTTCGCCATCGCCGGCGTCATCGCGCTCTATCACGGCATGAACGCCGCCCGGAAGCGCGACAAATACACCTTCCCGGCTTTCGGCGTGATCTTTTTGATCATCGCGGGCGTTTTCCTGCTGCCCTTCGTGCAAAGCTGGCTTATGCCGCTCTTCTGGTTCTGCGCCAAGACCGGCACGATCCTCTTCGCTTTTATGTGGATCCGCGGCACGCTGCCGCGCTTTCGCTACGACCAATTGATGGGCTTCACGTGGAAGTTCCTGTTCCCGGTCGCCATGCTCAACCTGCTGGTGACCGGCTTTCTGGTGGCGTGGTTCTAAATGGACGTTATCCTCTTCCTGATCTTCGCCATAATCGCGGTGGTCTGCGCCATCAACGTGGTGGTGCAGACGCATCCGATTTCGAGCGCGATTTCGCTCGTGGGCGTCATGGGCTCGCTCGCGGTCCTTTATCTGCTCTTGGGAGCCGAATTCATCGCCGCCGCGCAGGTCATCGTTTACGCTGGCGCGGTGATGGTGCTGTTCGTGTTTGTGATCATGCTGCTGAACGCGGGCGCCGAGGTGCGCAAGGGCCGGTCGCTGATGGTTCAGCTTCTGGGCGTGCCGCTGCTCATCGTGTTTCTCGGCCTGACCGCCTATTTCGTGCGGCGCCTCTTCCCGGGCGATGTCACGGTGCACTTCGGCGGCTTCACCGGCGGCACCGCGCAAGCCATCGGCCGCGCCCTTTTCACCACCTATCTGCTGCCGTTTGAAATCACTTCGATTCTCATCCTGATCGCCATCGTGGGCGCGATCGTCCTGGCGCGAAAGGAACTCGACTGATGTCCGCGATCCCGATCTCGTGGTTTCTCGCTCTCAGCGCCGTGCTGTTCGCCCTCGGCGTGGCCGGCTTCCTGTTCCGGCGCAACATCGTGACGGTGTTCATGTCGATCGAACTCATGCTTAATGCCGTCAACCTGAGCTTCATCACGTTTTCCTACTATTTCAAAAAAGTAGACGGGCACCTGTTCGCGTTTTTCGTGATGGTCGTGGCGGCGGCCGAAGCGGCTGTCGGACTGGCGATTATCCTGACGGTTTTCAAGAATCGTGCGACGTTGAATATCGATGAAGTGGACTCGATGAAGAACTGATGCAACTCTGGCTCATACCCATCCTTCCCCTGGCGGGCTTTCTCATCAACGGCCTGTTTGGACGCCGCTTTTCCAAGGCCGTGGTCAATGTCTTCGCGATCGGCAGCGTGGTGCTGGCTTTTGCCTGGGCTCTCAAAACGCTCGTGGCCCTGGCGCCGCTGAACACCCCGTATACCGAGCACTATTTCACCTGGATCCAGAGCGGCACTTTTACGCTGAACTGGGATTTTTCCGTCGATCGCCTGACCGCCGTCATGCTGATGATCGTCACCGGCATCGGCTCGCTGATCCATATTTATTCGATCGGCTACATGGCCCACGAACATGGTCCCAACCATGGCGGCTACTATCGCTTCTTCGCTTACCTGAACCTCTTCATGTTCTTCATGCTGACCCTGGTGCTGGGAGCGAATTACCTGGTGCTGTTCGTCGGCTGGGAAGGCGTGGGGTTGTGCAGCTACCTGCTCATCGGTTTCTACTTCGATAAGAAGTTTGCCACCAACGCCGGCAACAAGGCGTTCATAGTCAACCGGATCGGCGATTTCGGCTTCTCGCTGGCCATGTTCTACATGTTCCGCAGCTTCGGCTCGCTGGATTTCGGCACTGTCTTCAAACAGGCGCCGGGCGCGCCGGAAGCCGTGCTCACCACCATCGGGCTTCTGCTGCTGGTGGGCGCTTGCGGCAAATCGGCGCAGATTCCGCTGTATGTCTGGCTGCCCGACGCCATGGCCGGCCCCACTCCCGTTTCCGCGCTCATCCATGCCGCGACCATGGTGACCGCGGGCGTCTACATGTGCGCCCGCTCGTGGCCCATCTACACACACGCACCCGTCGCGCTGCACGCCATCGCGGTGATCGGAGTCGTGACGGCGTTCTTCGCCGCCACCATCGGGATGCTGCAGAACGATATCAAGAAGGTCTTCGCCTACTCCACCGTCTCGCAGCTTGGCTACATGTTTGTCGGTGTCGGTGTGGGCGCATTCTCCGCCGGCGTCTATCACCTGATGACGCACGCGTTTTTCAAGGCCCTGCTCTTTCTTGGTTCCGGCAGCGTGATTCACGCGCTCGGCGGCGAGCAGGACATGCGCCGCATGGGCGGCTTGCGGGAGAAAATCCCGTGGACTTTCTGGACGATGATGTGTGCCGGAGTGGCCATTGCCGGCGTTCCGCCGTTCGCCGGCTTCTACAGCAAGGACGCCATCCTCCTGGCCGCCAATCAATCCGCGCCGTGGATCTACTGGGTCGGCACCATCACCGCGGGACTGACTGCGTTTTATGTCTTCCGCGCCATCTTCATGACTTTCTTCGGCACGTACCGCGGCGAAGCGCATCATCCGCACGAATCGCCGCCCGTCATGCTGGTACCGCTGGTCATCCTGGCGCTGCTTTCCCTGGTCGGAGGATACCTGTTCAAGATTCCGGAATTTCTGGCCCCGCTCTTTCCGGCGCTGGAGGTGCATGAGAATTTCACGCTCATGGCGATTTCCACGGCGGCCGGCCTGCTCGGCATCCTCGTCGCCTACATCCTGTACGTCGCCAGCCCCGGTACGGCCGATTCCATCGCCGGCAGCTTCAAGGGCCTCTATACGCTGGTCTACAACAAGTATTTCGTTGATGAAGTCTACGACGCCGCCATCGTCAAACCGGTTGTCAACGGATCGCGCACCGTGCTCTGGCGCGGCGCCGATGCCGGCCTGATCGATGGCCTCGTCAACGGAGCGGGTACGGCGGCTCGAGGGGTTGGCTCGGTTCTCCGCCGGATGCAGTCCGGTAACATTCGCAGCTACGCCACCTGGGTGCTGCTCGGGTCGGTGCTGCTGATTGTGTTCAGCGTCATGCTGTGGGGGCCGCTGCAATGAACCTGCTGACCGTGGTTCTGTTTCTTCCGCTGGCCGGCTTCCTGATCGCGCTCGCCATGCCGCGCTCCAATCCGCAGTCTTCGCGGGTCTGGGCGCTGCTTGTCTCCCTGGCCACCTTCGCCGCTTCGCTTTCACTGCTGGCGTGGTTCGATCGCGGCGCTTCCGGCGAGCAGTTCGCGGTCGATCTTCCCTGGATTCCCGCCTTCGATATCCACTTCTTTATCTCGGCCAACGGCGTGAGCTTCTGGCTGATGCTGCTCTCCACGCTGCTGACGCCCATCTGCGTGCTCATTTCCTGGCGCTCCATTCAGAGCCGCGTGAAAGAGTTCTTCGCGTTCCTCCTGCTCCTGGAATTCGGCCTCATCGGCGTCTTCCTGGCGCAGGATCTGTTCCTCTTCTACGTGTTCTGGGAAATTTCGCTGGTTCCGATGTATTTCCTGATCGGGATCTGGGGCCACGAGCGGCGCATCTATGCTGCCGTCAAATTCTTCATCTACACGTTCGCCGGCTCGGTCCTGATGCTGGCAGCCATCATTTACCTCTACATCCGCACTCAGACGTTCAGCTACCCGGCGATCCTGGATATGCTGGCCGGCGGCCGCCTGACCTTCGCGCCCCCCGAGCAGATGCTTCTGTTCCTGGCTTTCTTCGTCGCGTTTGCCATTAAGGTGCCGCTGTTCCCGGTGCACACCTGGCTGCCCGACGCGCACGTAGAGGCCCCCACAGCCGGCTCGGTCATGCTGGCCTCCGTCATGCTGAAGATGGGCACCTACGGAATTCTGCACTTCTGCCTGCCGTTGTTTCCCAGCGCCGCTCGCGCCTGCGCTCCGTGGATCGCGGTGCTGGCAATTATCGGCATCGTCTACGGCGCCCTGGTCGCCATGGTCCAGCCCAACATGAAAAAACTGGTGGCCTATTCGTCCGTGAGCCACCTGGGGTTCGTCGTGCTGGGCATCTTCTCGTTTACGCAGATCGGCCTCGATGGCGCGGTTTACCAGATGCTCAACCACGGTATCTCGACCGGAGCGCTCTTCGTGATCGTCGGACTGCTTTACGAGCGCCGCCATTCGCTCGAGATCGCCGATTATGGCGGCGTCGCCACCGTAGCGCCCTGGCTCTCGACCGCGTTTCTCATCACTACGCTCGCCAGCATCGGGCTGCCGCTGCTCAATAACTTCGTCGGCGAATTCCTGGTTCTGCAGGGCACCGCGCTGGCGAACTACAAATGGACCATCTTCGCCTCCATCGGGGTGATCCTCTCGGCGTGCTACATGCTCTGGCTCTACCAGCGAGTCTTCTACGGCGAGGTCAACCACGAAGTGGCCGGGCACGTACCCGACCTCTTCTCGCGCGAATGGGTCGCGGTGGTTCCGTTGATCGTCATGATGGTGTGGATGGGCGTCTACTCGCAGTCGTTCCTTCCCCCGGTGAGCAAAGTGAACGCACAGGTTCTGGCGCAGACGCAAGTCAACGTGCCGTTCCGCGTGCAATTGCGAAAGCCCGCCGCACTGGAGGCCCTCCGTGCCCGTTAGCCCCATGCTGGACCCCGCGGATCTCATCCGGTTCCTGCCGGAGATCCTGCTGACCGCCGTCGGCACCCTCATCATGGTGCTCGATCCCCTGCTCAACAAGCGCTCTTCGCGTCTCTATGGCAACCTGAGCCTGTTGGCCCTGCTTGCCGGTATCGTGGCGGCCATCGAAGCGTACCACCACCCTGGGCCGGCCTTTGGCGGCATGCTGTGGATCGACGGCTTCGCCACCTTTTTCCGGGTGCTGGTGATGGTGGTCGGGATCCTGACAATCCTTCCCTCGTTCCGCTTCCTCACGCGCCAGGATGCCGAGACCAGCGAGTTTCACGCGCTGCTGCTCTTTTCCATCGCGGGCCAGTGCATCATGGTTGCGGCCAACGACCTGATTATCATTTTCATCGGTCTGGAAATCTCCTCCATCGCCAGCTATATCCTGGCCGGGTATCTCCGCGAAGATAAGCGCGCCAACGAAGCCTCGTTGAAATACTTCCTGCTGGGTTCCTTCGCCACGGCCTTTTTCCTGTATGGCGTGGCGCTCATCTACGGGGCCACCGGCAGCATCAACCTCTCGATCGTGCGGCTCGCGCAAACCGGTCCCGACGCTCCCTCGCCCATCTTCGTGGGCGTCGCGGCGGCCATGATGTTTGTCGGGCTCGCTTTCAAGGTCTCCGCCGCCCCTTTCCAGATCTGGGCGCCGGACGTTTACCAGGGCGCGCCAACGCCCGTCAGCGCGTTTCTTTCCGCCGGCCCCAAAGCCGCGGCTTTTGCGGTCTTTCTGCGCATTTTCATGACGGCTTTCGAGCCCATCGGAAACGATTGGCAGTGGCTCGTCTGGGGTGCGGCTCTGCTTTCCATGACCATCGGCAACTTCGCCGCGCTGCTGCAGCAAAACATCAAGCGCATGCTGGCCTACAGCTCGATCGCGCATGCCGGCTATGTGCTGGTAGCGTTGGCCGCGCGCTCCGAACTCGGCACTGCCGCGGCAATGTTCTACCTGGCCGCTTATGCCTTCATGAACATCGGCGCTTTCGCCGTCGTGAGCCACCTTTCCGGGCGCGGCGAGCGCTATCAGACCATCGACGATTTCTCCGGCCTCGGCCAGAAACAGCCCCTCACCGCCTCCATGCTGAGCATTTTTCTGCTGTCGCTGATCGGGGTCCCGCTCACCGGCGGCTTCTTCGGCAAGTTCTATATTTTCCGCGCGGCGCTGGAATCCCACTTGGTATGGCTCGCGGTCCTGGGCCTGTTGAATAGCGCCGTGGCCTCGTATTATTACCTGCGCATCCTGGTGATGATGTACTTCCGCGAGCCGAGCGATGCCGCCTGCGCCGCCGAACCGCTTACTCCCGGTCTGCGCGCCGCTCTGATTCTGCCCGCCCTCGGGACTCTGTTCCTCGGCATCTTTCCCAACTGGGTGCTGGATTTCGCGGGGCGTTCTTCGAATTTATTGAGGTAAAGAAGCGAATGCGCCGCTCCCAGCGGTCGCGCTAGAGTAATATCCAATGCTCCGGGTGCTGCTGCTAGCCGCCATTCTTCTTTGCCCGGCCCAGGCCGACGACCGTTCCGACGCCGTAGACCGCATCCTGGCGCCGTTCAAAACTCCCAGCGCCCCGGGCTGCGCCATCGGCATTATCCATCACGGCCAGTTCGTATACACCGCTGCCTTCGGCCTCGCCGACCTCCAGCACCGCGTCCCCATCACCGCCGCTACGGCCTTCAATGTCGCTTCTCTGACGAAGCAATTCACCGCCGCGGCTCTCTACTATCTGATCGAGAGCGGCAGGGTCCACCTTACCGATTCCGTCCGCCGCTTTGTCCCCGAAATGCCCGCCTACGCCGATGCCATCACGATTGGCGATCTCCTGCATCACACCAGCGGCCTGCGCGATCTCAATCCTCTGCAGGAGGTGGCCGGCCGCCTGGCCGAGCGCCTGAGCGCGTCCGAAAGCCTCGATCTGCTGGCCCGCCAGAGCGCGCTCAACTTCGCTCCGGGCACCGATTACGAATACAGCAATTCCGATTACTTCCTGCTCGGCCTGATCGTCGAACGCGTCAGCGGCAAGCCTCTGGGCGAGTTCGCCCGCGAGCGCATATTCGGTCCGCTCGGCATGACCCACTCCGTGTTCGAAGGGCAGGTGGATGGCCTGGCAAACGTGGCGCAAGGCTTCGCCGGCTACGCGCCGCATTTCCATCGCGCGCCCAAGCCGCCGCTTTCCGATGGCGCCGGCGGCCTCTACACCACGCTTGACGACCTCCTGCGCTGGGACCAGGTCTTTTACACCGCCAGCCCCATGACGGATTTCCTCCAGACGCGCGGCACGCTCTCCACCGGCGAGCGCATCGATTATGCCGGCGGACTCACCGTCGGGCGCTACCGTGGCCTGCGCATCGTCAGCCATAACGGCTGGCTGCCGGGGTACAGCGCGGATCTCACGCGCTTCCCCGTGCAGCAGCTCACCGTCGCCTGTCTCTGCAATCGCGGCGATGTCGAAGCCGCCGGACTCAGCCGCACCATCGCCGCCGTCTACCTGCACGGCCGCTTACACAGACTGAGCCCGGGAATGGACATCAGTTACCCCGATAGCGGATTCGCCGAGCTTGATGGCGTCTGGGAATCGCGCCAGGGATGGCTGGTGCGCACCTGGAGCGCGCCCGATGGTTTGTGGGTCGAGACCTCCGACGGCCGCCGCAAACTGGCGCCGCTGAATCATACACAACTTTTCGCCGACGATGCCGGCTTCCGCGTCACCCTCACACGCCTCGCGCCCGATCGCATCCAGCTCGAATGGGAGGGCCAGCGCGCGGAAATCTATTCCCGCCTGAAAGCGGAGCTGCCGCACCGCAATGAGCTGGCCGCCTACAACGGCATCTACTTCAGCCGCGACGCCGACACGCGCTGGAGCTTCTTCGTCGACGACGGCCGCCTGATTCTCAGCAACGATCAGGGCTGGAAGCTCCCTCTCGATGCCGCCGGCGCCGACCGTTTCATCATCGGCCCCTGGACCCTGCGCTTCGTCCGCTCGCCGCAGGGCGCGGTCCGCGGCCTCGAGCTGCACCGCGAACGCTTGTGGAACCTGTCATTTGAGAAAACGCGGTAGAGGCGTACATCCGAAGGAGCATCGGGCGTCCAGCGGAGCCGCGACCGAAGGAATCGGCGCTTTTCCCTACTTCGTTAGTTGCCGCGCCTTCGCCAGATCGGCGTCGCCTCCCGCCTGGTCGCCCGAGGCCCGGCGCGCGGCGCCGCGGTTCTGGTAGGCATTCGCGTAGGACGGATTCAACTTGATCGCCTGGTCGAAATCCGCAATCGCGTCCGTGTACTGCTTCAATCGGAAGCGCGCATAGCCGCGCGCATTCCATGCCAGCGCCAGCGAGGGATCGATCTGAATCGCCTGCGTCAAAGCCGCGATCGCCTCGGCGAATTTGTCCTGCTGCAGAAGCGCGCGGCCGCGTGTATTGAGTGCCGCGGCGGAGGGAGCGGGCACAGTCTTGGTAACGGCCGCCGGAGTCGGCGCCGCGGGCGCCGACGCTGGCGCCGGGGGCATGGTCTTGGCAACGGGGATTACAGGCGCTGCCTGCGGAGGCTCCGCCTTCGCCAGCGTCGCCGGCTGCACGGGCTGCACCGCGTGCGGCGCGGTGTCCGGCAACTCCACCTTCGTCGTATCCGGCTGCGCTTCCTTCGCCTTTTGCGCCTGGATGATCTTGTATACCTCAGACTGCGCTTCCCCCAGCAGCCGCCGTGTTTCAGTGCTGGAAGGGTCGAGCTGCAGGGCGTGTGTCAAATCGCTGACCGCATCATCATACCGGCCCAGCATGAGGTAGGCGTTGCCGCGCGCTTCCCATGCCAGCGCATAGCTGGGGTCGAGCGAAATGGCGGTTGTGCGGTCCTTCAGCCCTTCTTCGTGCCGGCCCAGCAGGTGGTAGGAACTGCCGCGCGCCACATACGCCTCGGGATTCTTCGGATCGAGCTGTACCGCCTTGTCACGGTCGGTCAGAGACTCGGGGTATCGCTGCATGCGCGCGTAGACGGAGCCTCGCGCCAGGTAGAGCCGCGGGTCTTTGGGATCCAGCCGGATCGCTTCGGTGAAATCGGCCAGCGCGCCTACGTCATCATGCATCCGCTCCCGCACTGCGCCCCGGACGCGAAACGCGCGCGGATCTTCCGGTTTCAGGCGCACCGCTTCATCGAGGTCCTGGCGCGCGTGCGGGTACTCGCCCAGCGCGGCATAAGCCAGGGCGCGTTCGATATAGATGTCCTGAAAATCGGGCCGCAGGTCGAGACAGGAGTTGAAATCGTCAATCGCATCCCGAAAGCGCTTCAGCGCCGCATACGCCATGCCCCGCCCTTTGTAAGGCTCCGGGTTGTCCAGCCGAAGTTTGATGGCGCGGGTGTAGTCGTCCACCGCCTTGTCGAATTGCCCCATGGCGCGATAGGCATCGCCGCGCGCGCTGTAGATTTCGGTGCGTTCCAGCTTGAGGCCAATGGCGGTATCGAAATCCTGGATGGCGCGGGTGGTCTGTCCCGCGGCGGCATCCGACATTCCACGGGCCGCGTAAGCCTGCGGATCGGCGGGAAGGAAACGCACGGCCTGCTCCAGATCCAGGGCAGCCAGGCCGTTCTGCCCGGTCGAGAGATAATCGCGCCCGCGCGCCAGCCAGGCGGCCCCGTTGCTGTCGTCGTCGCGTACGGCTTCGGTGTACGCCGCAATGGCATCCGCCCGGCGGCCGGCCTTATCGTCGGCCACGCCGCGCTGATAGGCTTCCTGCGATTTTTTCTTCTGCTCCTTCTCGTTTTGCGCCGGGAGCATCGCGGCTACGAGCGCAAGTGTCACGCAAGTCTTCGCGAACATTCGGATCGGGGAGCACATGTCTTTTGCAAATAGTGTACACTCGGAACGTAGTCACGTGTCCGCTGGTGTACGGGAAGCTGGTGAGAATCCAGCACGGCCCCGCCACTGTAAGCGCGGAGGAGCGATCCACGAGCCACTGTTCCCGCAAGGGAATGGGAAGGCGGACCGCTTCCGTCGAGGCGCAAGTCAGGAGACCGGCCGGCGAGACCCTACATGATCCGGCTCTCGAGGGAGGAGCCTAAAATGTTTGCTCGAATCGCAGGCCTCGCGGCCTGGACTCTTGTATTTGCCGCGTCCATTCCGGCCGCGGAGATCAAAGGAACCGTAACCGATCCTTCCGGCGCCGCCGTAGGTGGTGCGCAGGTGTCGATTGTCGACCGCGTGGGCGTGGAAGCCCAGACGGTCGCCGACTCCGGCGGAAGTTTCGATCTCAAAAACGTGCCTGTGAGCGCGGGAGCGCGTCTGGTCGTCACCGCGCCCGGTTTCCGCACGGCGGAAATGCCGCTCGCCGGCGCCGCCATGCCGGCCGCCGTGAGGCTCGACCTGGCGCCGGTTGTCGATTCCGTCCGGGTTATCGGGTCTGCCATCGATGTTCCGGCGGCCGAGCAGGGGTCCAGCGTCACCATCGTGCCGCCCGAGGAGATCCGCCAAAGCAATCAACCTCTGGCTGTGGACCTGCTGCGGTATGTGCCGGGCCTGATTTTCAGCCAGACCGGCTATGCCGGCGGAGTCACCGGCCTTTACATTCGCGGCGGCTATCCGGATTTCAACCTCGTCGAAATCGATGGCGTCCCGGTCAACGCCTTCGGCGGCAACTTCGATATGGCGCACATCGCGACCGAATCGCTGGACAGCGTCGAAGTCGTGCGCGGGCCGCAATCCGCGGTGTATGGTCCTTATGCCAACAGCGGCGTCATCGATTTCGTCACGCGCGAAGCGGATGCTTCACCGAACCTCGACGTACTCGCCGAAGGCGGCAGTTATGGCGAGCGGCGCTTCGGAATATCCGGAACCGCTCGCGTAGCCGGCTTCGGAGTAGCCGTTTCGGCTTCCTCCATGGCCGATAACGGCCCCGTGGTCAACAGCGATTACCGCAATGACGACCTGCTGCTGAACGTGACGCGCCACTGGGGACGCCAGTCGCTCTCCCTGCACGCCGATTTCGATTCCAACACCGTCGGCGAGCCGGGCCCCTGGGGCTCCGACCCGAAAGACACCTTCAGCGGCATCGATACAGTCAGCCGCAGCAAAAACAATTTCGGCGATTACCTGACGCATTACATCATCGATCTCTCTCCGCGCGTCAAAGAAGAGCTGTTCGCCACGTTTTTCCTCAACAACAACGGGTACAACAGCCCCTACGGCTTCAGCTTCAATAAGGATCTGCGCACGCAGGGCGAATCGCGCACGGTGGTGAGCTTCTCCCCGCACTACACCGCCGCCTTCGGCGTGAGCGAAGCGCTCGAAGAGGTCAAGAACACCTACATCACCGACGCCGACTACGACGTGTTTCCCATCCGCCGCAACGATACCGCCGTCTACTGGGAGAACCGCTTCACCTGGGGCGGCCTGAGCGTGGATGCCGGCCTGCGCGGCGAATTTCTGCGCACCGGAGCGATACCCACGGATGGCTACACGCGGCCTTTCTTCCCCGCACAGACCATCGGCGCCGCGAATCCCAAGATTGCGGCGTCCTACACCCTCGGCGAGACGCGCCTGCACTCGTCCTTCGGCACCGGCATCCGTCCTCCGGCCGGCTTCGACCTGGCTTACACAGATAACCCCTCGCTGAAGCCGGAGCGGACGCGCAGCTTCGATGCGGGAGTGGAACGGAAACTCGCGCGCGGCCTGGTGTCGCTCGACGCTACTTACTTTTACAACCGCTTTTACGATCTGATCGTGGTTCTGGGCGGGGATCTCAGCCGGCTGGGGCGCTACGAATCCGATAACATCGCGAACTCGCGTGCCCAGGGAGTCGAATTCACGGCGCAGTGGCGGCCCGCGCGATGGGTCTTCGTGACGGGCTGGTACACGTATCTCGGCTCCGAAATCCTCGGGCTGAACGGTGCGCCTTCGCTGGCGCCTGATCCATTTCAAGTGGGGCAGCAACTGCTGCGGCGTCCCGCGAATTCGGGCGCTGCGATGGCTACCTTCACGCGGGGAAGGGCGACTGCCGACATCGAGTGTTATTTTCGCGGCCAGGAACTCGATGTCGAACCCACTTACGGCGCCACGAACGGCCTCTTTTGGAACTCCGGCTACGCCAACCTGGGGATCAATTTCAACTACGCGCTGGGCCGCGGTGTGACGGCATACGGCAATTTGAGAAACGCGCTCGATGAGCATTACGAAGAGGTCTTCGGCTGGCCTTCGCCGCGCCTCAACTTCATCGCCGGTTTGAAATGGTCGTTTTCGAGGGCACAATAAAACTATGAACGATCCTCCCTTCGAAGAGCCGCATCTGGCCATCAACCGCGTCTACACGCGGCGCGGCGATGCCGGCGAAACGGGGCTGGCGGGCGGGCAGCGAGTCGCCAAAGACAGCCCCCGCATCGAAGCCTACGGCACGGTGGATGAGCTGAACAGCTTCCTCGGACTGGCGCGCTCGACGGTTCACGAACTGGTGAGCCACAACGGCCGCATCTACAAGCTCGCGCCCATCATGCTGCGCGTGCAGCACGAATTGTTCAATCTGGGATCGATCCTGGCCACGCTGCCGCAGGATGTGCATCCCCGGCAGCCGCGCGTCACCGATGCGGAAGTGGTCCAGCTCGAAAAAGAGATGGACCACATGAACGCCGAACTCGCGCCGCTGCGCAGTTTCCTTCTGCCGGGCGGAAGCCGGCTGGATGCGGAACTGCACATCTGCCGCACCGTCTGCCGGCGCGCTGAACGCGCCTCTGTGGCTCTCAGCCGGGTGGAAGAGGTGCCGCCCGAAGCCGTGCGCTATCTGAACCGGCTGAGCGACGCCTTGTTCGTCTGGAGCCGGTGGGCGAATTTTCTGACTTCGACTCCCGAAACTCTGTGGGAGCCGAACCAATCGACTTCCGGGCTCAGTGGTGGATAATATTTGGTTAAGGAGAAACGGATGGAAAAGAATTCGGCGAGACCGATGGCCCTGGGGCTGACGGTGCTGGGCGGGCTGCTACGCATCGTGCAGATGATGAACTTTGCGCCGGTCGGAGCCATGAGTCTCTTCGCCGGTGCGCGGCTGCGCGGCTGGCGGGCGTACGCAATTCCTCTCGCGCTGATGGCGGTGACGGATCCGATCGTGGGTGCGATCTACCATCGGGGTGTCGGCTACTCCTTTGCGACCCCGTTTGTGTATGTGAGCTTCCTGATCACGGTGTGGATCGGCACCAGACTACGCCGCACAGAAAATCCGCTGTGGATCGGCACCGCAGCCGCTGCCGGCAGTGTACAGTTCTTCCTCATCACGAATTTCGCCGTTTGGCTGAGCTCGACCCAGACGTATCCCCACACCCTTGCGGGCCTGGTGAGCTGCTACGTTGCGGGCATCCCGTTCTACGGCCGCACCCTGGCCTCGGATCTTCTGTACTCCGCCGTTTTCTTCGGCCTGCACGCCTGGCTGAGCCGTACCGTAGCCCGCCAGGAGCGCGTCGCCCTGGCTGTCGGGTAGGCAGTCCGCCGATCGCATCCGATGGCCAAAACCCTCCTCGCCTGGAGCTCCGGCAAGGATAGCGCATGGACGCTCCATGTCCTCCGCCGGCGCGGTGTGGAAGTGGCCGGACTGCTGACGACGCTGAACGATGCCGCCGGCCGGGTGGCCATGCATGGCGTCCGCCGCAGCCTTTTGGAAGCCCAGGCCGCCGCCGCAAGAGTCCCGCTTTGGCAGGTTCCCCTGCCTTGGCCCTGCTCGAATGAGGCTTACGAGGCCGCGATGGCCGGAGCCTGCCGCCGCGCGGTCGCGGAGGGGTTCCAGGAGATGGCTTTTGGCGACCTCTACCTGCGCGACGTCCGCGCCTATCGCGAGCGCCAACTGGCGGGCTCGGGTCTGACGCCCATCTTTCCCCTCTGGGAAATCCCCACGGCCGCACTTGCCCGGGAAATGCTGGCCGCCGGCCTGCGCGCCCGCCTGACCTGTATCGACACGCAGGCTCTCGCGCAGGACTTCGCCGGCCGTGAGTTCGACGCATCTCTCCTCGCCGACCTGCCTCCGGCCGCGGACCCCTGCGGCGAAAACGGCGAGTTTCATACGTTCGCCTATGCCGGCCCCATGTTCGAAAGCCCCATCGAATGCCGGACGGGCGAGCAGCACTGGTACGACCGCTTCCTGTACACCGACCTCGTCGGGTAGGAAAGCGTCGCGGTAGATTTGGTGCTGGAGCGGGCCCCGCCTTGGCGCTATCATGAGCTTGGTGACATGGCGCTGATCGCGGTTTCGGGTCATCCGGGATGCCGTTTCGAGGAGGTTGCGCGCATAGCGGCGCAACGGCTCGGCTTCGAACTGCTTACACAGACTAAAATGGCTGCGCTCGCCATTGAAGAATTCGGCGCCGATCGCGAGATTCCGCCCCGCGCCTATCCCAGCCTGGCCACCACGATTCTGGCGCGCCTCGCGACCGAGCATCACCTCGTCTATTGCGCCGTCGGCGGCGAATTGCAGGCCCGCCATTTCCCCGGCATGCTGCGCGTGCACGTCGTGGCGCCGGAAAACGTGCGTATCGGTAACCTGATGCTCGACCACCGGCTGGAGCGCGCCGCCGCCCGGCGCCTGCTTCTCGAAATGGAAGCTGCCGCACGCACGGAGCGCAAAGCCAAATTCGGCAAGAGCAAAGCCACCGCGGATCTCTTTGACCTCGTCCTCAATGCCGAGGCGCTGACCAGCGAGCAGATGGCGGAACTGATCGAAACTGCAGTGCGCGGCGCGGGTCTTGTGGAGCGCGGGTTTCTTTCGCCGGCCGCCGAGCAGCAGTTACAGTTTCAGATGCGTCTCAAACTGGCGCGGTTCGGCATCGTTCCGGCTGGCAACGCCACGCTCCGGAAGAAGATCTTCGCCAACAACAGCGAAGAGATGTTCGCCAACCTGCTCGATTTCTACCGCATCGCGTGGGAGTACGAGCCGCGCAGCTTCCCCATTCAATACGCCGAGGATGGCCGTGTGCTGGAAAGCTTCACGCCGGATTTCTACCTTCCCGAATTCGATCTGTACCTCGAGCTGACCACCATGAAGCAGTCGCTGGTGACCAAAAAGAACCGCAAAGTTCGGCTGCTGCGCGAACTCTATCCCCATCTGAAGATCCAGGTGTTTTATCAGAAGGATTTCGAAAACCTCGTGTTTAAATACGGACTGGCGGAGCGGCCGGTGCAGGTATGAGCGCGCCCCTGCTGCCCGAGCTGGAGCGCGTCCTCTTCACCGAGGAGCAGATCGAAAGCCGAATCCGTGAAGTCGGTGCGGAAATCTCGCGCCGCTACGCCGGGCGGACCCTGAAGCTGATCGGCGTGCTGAAGGGCAGCGTGTTTTTTCTGACGGCGCTCGCGCGCCGCATCGACGTTCCCCTGAAGGTCGATTTCCTGGCTATCTCCAGCTTTTCCAACAAAAGCGGGGCGCCGGGAGTGGTGCGAATCGCCAAGGACCTGGATGAAAGCATCGAAGGCGAGGATGTGATGCTGGTGGAAGACATTGTCGATACCGGCCTCACCCTGCGCTACCTTCTGCAGACTCTGGCCGGCCGGGCGCCCAACTCGCTGGCCGTGTGCACTTTTCTGGACCGCACCTCCCGCCGCATCGTGGACGTGCCGGTGGATTACCGCTGCTTCGAGATTCCCGACCGCTTCGTTGTCGGTTTTGGACTGGATTACGGCCAGTTATACCGGAACCTGGGTTACGTCGGAGTCTTGCGGCAGGGTTAGTCGCCAGAGGCCCCTGCATCAGGCTTGCACTCGGCGGCCGGAAGGCGCACAATCAGGCAGAAACAAATTCGGACAGCGGACTCCCGGTTTGCGTTGAGTTCGCGCTATGCGGGAGTGAGGAGGCAAACTGTGAGACTGCCTTGGATTGCGGCGGTGCTTCTCCTCGCCGGTCCCGTCGTGGCCGGAGCGGACACTCTGGACGAGCGGTACCAGGGACTGAAGGATGCCGTCACCAGCAAAGATGCCGTGCAGGTGAAGAAACTGGCGCTGGAGTTGTTTCCCCTGGTAACCCAGGCGGAATGCGAGTCCGCTCCGGAGGACGAGACCGAAAAACCGGCCTGGACCAGCCGCGTGCAGCATGCCAAAGACATCGGGCTGTATGCCGAGTACGCTTTATACGCGACGGCGGTCGCGTCGCCGCCCGCTACCCTGGTCGACCTGGTCGGCGCCCTCGAGGAAGCCAATCCCAAGAGCCAATACCTCGACGCGGCGTATGGGCCTTACCTGGTGGCTTTGAGCCAGACCGGCCAGGGATCGAAGGTCGTTCCCATCGCCGAGAAGGCCGTGGCGCATTTTCCGGAAAATGAAGACCTGCTGCTGGTGCTGGCGGACGCGGCGGTCACACACAAACAATCTGATCGTGCTCTGGCATACGCCAACAGGCTGGTGGCGGCCCTTTCCAAACACCCCCGGCCGGAAGGGATTCCGGCGGCGCAGTGGGAGCGCAAGCGCAATGCGGGTCTGGGCCGCGGTTATTGGATCAGCGGCGTGATTTATGGTGAGCGCAGCCAGTATGCGGCCGCCGACAAGAACCTGCGCGCCGCGCTGCCCCTCATCCAGGGCAACGATCCCATGATGGCCGCGGCGCTGTTTCATCTGGGCATGGCCAATTATCAACTCGGCAAAATGACGCTCAGCAGGACGCGCGTCTTGGAAGCGGCGAAATTCAGCGAGCAGTGCGCCGCCATCAGCAGCGCTTACACGGACCAGGCGCGCCATAACGCCATCGTCATGAAGACCGAAGCGGAAAGAATGCGCTGATCTTCGGGGCTCGCGGATCTTTGTGCGGCACGACACCGAAAATCGGGATAATGTCATCTTTTATTCACTGGGCGGCGCTAAAATAAGGTCAGGATCACCGAGGTCCCAACGCGTATGAGGTCAAACATACTGTTTATCTCGGAGCGGTCCGAGGATGCCCACTGCCTCACGCATATGCTGCACGCTCTCCCGATGGTGTTGACCCATGCGGGAAGCCTGCGGCAGGCCCGCATCAAGCTGAAGGAAGGGCGGTGCGATCTGATCCTCACCGAAGCCCGCCTCCCGGACGGAAATTGGCTGGATGTCTTGCATCTGGCACGGGACTGCCCGCGCGACCTGGAAGTGGTCGTTACGGACGCCGTCGCGGATGCCCACTTCTGGGCGGAAGCTCTGAACCTGGGGGCTTACGACCTGATCACGCAACCCTTCTACGAGCCCGAAGTACGGCGCATTCTTACCAACGCCTGCTCGCACGTAAGCGAGCGCCATCCCGCGATGGCCGTATAATGATCCTTTGCGCGGCGCGGGAGCGCCCGAGCCGGTAAATATGTCTGCCGCCACAGACGCAGTTGTCCACCAGAATCGGGAGCGATGGCTGGAAGAGCTGAAGGAACTGGTGCGGATTCCCAGCATCAGCACGCTGCCTGAACATAAGAACGATATCGCGCGTGCCGCCGATTTTGTCGCGCAGAGTCTGCGCCGTGCGGGAATCGAGCATGTCGAGATCATTCCCACCGCGGGCCATCCGCTGATCTACGGCGACTGGCTGCACGCACCCGGCAAGCCGACCGTGCTGTGCTACGGCCACTACGACGTGCAGCCGGCCGATCCCTTGGAATTATGGAAGACACCCGCGTTTGAGCCCACCGAACGCGAGGGCAATCTGTATGCGCGCGGGGCGAGCGACGACAAGGGCCAGATGTACATGCACATCAAAGCCATGGAAGCGCTGCGCGCGGTGCATGGAACGCTGCCCTTGAACATCCGGTTCCTCATCGAAGGCGAAGAGGAAGTGGGCGGCCCTGCCATTGCGAAGTACGTGGCGGAGAATCCCGCGAAATTGAAGGCCGATGTCGCGCTGGTCTCCGATACGGCCATGTATGCCGACGGCATTCCGACCCTGTGCATCGGGCTGCGCGGGCTTGTCTACACTGAGGTGCAGGCGGAAGGCCCCAGGCGCGATCTGCATTCCGGTTTGTACGGCGGCGCGGCGCCCAACGCGGTCTTCGGTTTGATCGAGTTGTTGGCGAAGGCCAAGGATAGCGACGGGCGCCTGCTGATTCCGGGCATTTACGACGATGTCGAAGAGCCCGCGCGCGCCGAGAAGGAAAGCTGGGAGCACCTCGGGTTCCGCGAGAGCGAGTTTCTGGCGCGCGAAGTCGGATCCTCCGAACTGACCGGCGAGCCCGGCCGGAACGTGCTTGAGCGAGTATGGTCCCGGCCTTCGATGGAAGTGCACGGCATCGCGGGCGGCTTCACGGCTCCGGGCGCGAAGACCGTGATTCCCGCAACCGCGGTCGCGAAAGTGAGCTTCCGCCTGGTGCCAAGGCAGGACCCGGAAAAGGTGATCGCGCTATTCCGCGAGTGGGTGCGCCGCGAGACGCCCCGGGGAATCCGCACCGAGGTGCGCGTGCTCAGCGCGGCCCCGGGGTTGGTGGTCAACCCGGACCACCCGGCGATTGCACAGGCGGCGCGCGCTTTCAGCGAGGTCTTCGGCAGGCAGACGGTGTTCATCCGCTCGGGAGGTTCCATCCCGGTGGTGGGAGATTTCGCAACTCACCTGGGAATTCCGACGGTGCTGATGGGTTTCGGCCTGCCGGATGACGGGCTGCACTCGCCCAACGAGAAGTACAAAATCGATAATTACTACAAGGGCATCATGACGATAGCCCGGTTTTTCGACGCGTACGGCGCGGCGAGCGCATGATGGTGAAGGCTAGCACCGCGATCAGGGAAACGGCGGCGGCAAAGGCTCCGGCAACCAGATATGCGAGCGGGTCCCGGGGCTGGGGCAGAGCCAACGTCAACAGATAAGCCGCCGCGCAATATAAAACCGTGAAGCCGATACCTAGTAGTACTAAAACCTTTCCCACGAACTGATTGTAACTGTTAGGCCACTGATAAAATAGCAGCTGAGGGTGTACTCCGGTTCCATAATCAAGGTTAGCGCCGGGCTGGCGGCGTTGGTCCTGCTGGCGGGTTGCCGCAGCGGGCCGCCTAAGGAGCCTGCGATCGCGGAGGCATACGTCGGACCGGCGGTTTTGAACGTCCGCAGCGACATCCCGACCGAGTCCAAAGTGGTCGCCACGGTGAAGCACGGCGATCGCGTGGAGATTTTGCAGCGGCGCCGCATTTTCCTCAAGGTTCGCACGGCCGGCGGGGCGCAGGGATGGGTCAGCGAAAGTCAATTGCTTTCGTCGGCCGACATGACCCGGCTGAGCGAACTTGCCGAGCGCGCCGCCAAGCTGCCCCCGCAGGGCGTGGCCACCACCTACGCCGATCTCAACGTCCACACCCAGCCAAATTCGCACGCGCCCAGCTTTGTGGTCATCCACAGCGGGGAGAAGGTCACGGTGCTCACCGAACTGCGCGCTCCCCGCACGGACCTGCCTCGCAGTCAACTGATCCCGCGGCGCGAAAAAAAGGCGCCGCCTCCGCGGAAGCCGCCCTCGGAGTCCCGCTATCCACTGACGCCTTTGCCGAAGCCGCCTGGCCCGCCTCCTGATTGGCTGGCCCTCTCCAAAACAGACCTTCCGGCGGACGACGATTCCAGCCAGTCCGAAGAGGCCAAACCAGTACCCACCGACAGTTGGAGCCTGGTAAGGACCGCCGCCGGACAGACCGGCTGGGCCTTGACGCGGCGCCTGGCCATGGCGATTCCGGACGAAGTGGCGCAATACGCCGAAGGCCATCGCATCGTCTCGTATTTCCCGCTGGGATATGTGCAGGACGAGAACCAGAAGAAGCCGATCTGGCTGTGGACGACGATGTCTACAAGCGGCGTGCCTTACGACTTTAACAGTTTCCGCGTCTTCGTCTGGAGCCTGAAGCGGCACCGCTACGAGACCGCATATATCGACAGGAAAATGCAAGGCTATGCGCCCGTGCTTCTCAAGCAGGTCAGCTACGGTGCGGCGCACGGCACTCCCGCGGAATATCCGGGATTTTCGATCTGCGAAGTGAACAGCGACGGCCAGCACGTCCGGCTGGAATTTGCGCTGTTGGGAAACGTAGTGCGCCTTGCCGGGGAGGTCCCCTGCGAAACCACCCCGGCTATCCGGCTTGTGGATGCTCTGGCCCAGCCCACACCGGTAATCCCCGGCGCGGGGCCGGCCCCGCCGAAGACGAGCCTGATGCAAAGGCTGAAAACCAGATTGCGGGATGTGAAACGCCGATGGTTCAGCCGTTAGACCGCTAAGAGATTTTCTGACGTTGCGGAGCCCGACCCATTGTGTTATTTATGAGTTAAAGTCGGACAACGATCCAACTCAAAAGGCCTTAGCGCTGCAAGTGACGGCCTCATACACTCTTCATTAAGGATGGCACGCCGTGGAAGCTGTCAATCGTAAACTGATCCGTCCGTCTCTGAACGAAATCAAGGAACAGATCACGCCTCCCCGGCGCGGCGGCGCGCAGCAAAAAAAACCCGTGCCACCGGACCAGACCAACGCCGAGAACTTCTACTACGTAAAGCAAATGCAGGCGAAGACGCCGATGGTCTTCGTGCTTCGCGATGGCGAAACCCTCCACGGCACGATCGAGTGGTATGACAAATGTTGCCTGAAGGTCAATCGCAACGGCGAGCCGAACATCCTGCTGTATAAGCCCGCTATCAAGTACATGTACAAAGAGGGGTAGCCGGCGCGGCGGCCTCGTCTCCGGCCCCGGCATCATTGACCGGCGGATCCCCGTTCGGCGCCCCGGCGCGAGCGCGCAAGAATTGCTTCTTCACGCCACCTGCAAATCAGCGGCAAAAAATGAATGCGTAAAAGCGGCGCGGCGTCCGGCTGGCAACCGCGGGCGGGTTTACCGGGGGAAAATGAAATGATGAGACGCCGGGAGTTTCTGAAGTCCGCGGCGGCCACAGGCGGAGCCGCCCGGTTGTTGCACGGCAGCGCGCCGAGCCGGCCGAACTTCCTGTTCCTGATCGCCGACGACCTCACGTTTCGCGCGATTCACAGCCTGAACAACCGCGAAGTCCGCACCCCCAACCTCGACCGGCTGTCGAGCCGGGGCTGCACTTTTACCCATGCGTTCCACCAGGGATCCTGGAGCGGTGCCGTCTGCATCGCGAGCCGCACCATGTTGAACACCGGGCTCACGACGTTTCACGCCCATAAGCGGGCCGAAGAAACGCCGCTGTGGGGTGAGACGTTGGGGAACGCCGGTTACGACACCGCGATCATCGGCAAATGGCACTTGAGCAATGCCAATCTCAAGCGGAATTTCCAGGAGATCGGACCGGTCAGCGGCGGCATGTTCGAGTCCGGTCCTGCGGCCTACGGACGGCCGAGTCCGGGCAATACGTGGACGCCGTGGGATATGTCGCTCAAGGGCCAGTGGCTGCATACGAACGTCTGGCAGCACGCCGGGCACGACGAAATCAAGCACTCGGCGCGCATCTGGGCGGAGGGTGCGGCGGATTACCTGCACCGGAAGTCCGCGAGCGGCCGGCCGTTCTTTCTGTACGTCGGGTTCAATTCGCCGCACGATCCCCGGCAGGCGCCGAAAGACGTCGTGGACATGTATCCTCGAGAGCGCATCGAGATTCCCCCGAACTATCTTCCGGAGCACCCTTTCGATCAGGGAGACAGCCGCGTCCGCGACGAATTGCTGGCTCCCTTTCCGCGCACGCGCGAAGCCGTGCGGCTGCACCGTTCGGAATACTACGCCCACATCACCTATATGGACGCGCAGGTGGGCTTGATTCTGGACGCGCTGGAAACTTCGGGCCGGGCCGCCGAGACCTACGTGATCTTTACGGCCGATCACGGATTGGCCGTGGGACAGCACGGTCTGATGGGCAAACAGAATCTGTATGACCACAGCATCCGCATGCCGCTGATGATTGCGGGACCGGGCATCGCGGCCGGCAGGCGGATCGACCGGATGGTCTACCAGCACAGCCTGTTTCCCACCACCTGCGAGCTGGCGGGAGTGCCCGTGCCTTCCAGCGTGGAATTCCCGAGCCTGGCGGACGTGGTACAGGGCGCCGATCGTGAAAAACACGATGCCATGTTTTCCTGGTACCTGAAATATCAACGCGCCGTGCGCAACGAAGAGTTCAAGCTGATTGTCTATCCGCAAGCCGGGGTGACACAGCTTTTCAACATCCGCAAAGATCCCTGGGAGACGCAGAACCTCGCCGAACGGCCCGACCACGCCGCCATCCGGAAGAATCTGCTCGAGCGCCTGCACCGCTTTCAGCGGGAACTCGATGATGAGCTGGGACCCGTTTCGGGGTAGCCGCGGTCCCCGCCACCCCGCGGGGTGTACTATCGAGTTGTGGATGACGAAGTCTTAAACCAGGCTCCTCCGCTGGTCGATTTCAACCTGTTTTCGAGCGACCGGCCGCTCCGGGATGCGGTGGTGCGCGAGAACGCAGGTTGGGCCGGCGCGCAACTGGAGGCTTTCGGCAGCACTCTCGGCAAGCCCGAGACAATCGAGTGGGGCGTGCTCGCCAACGAATATCCGCCGGTGCTGCGCACTCACGACCGCTACGGCCGCCGACGGGACGAAGTGGAGTTTCACCCTGCCTGGCATCACCTCATGCGTCTCGCCGTCGGTCAGGGGATCCACAATCTGCCCTGGGCGAACGGGCGGGCAGGTGCGCATGCGGCGCGCGCCGCGCTGGCGATTCTCGCCGCCGAAAACGAAGCCGGCCACATGTGTCCCGTCTCAATGACCTATTCGGCGGTGCCCGTGCTGCGCCAGAACGAAGCCATCGCGCGCGAATGGATGCCGCGGGTCCTTTCGACACAATACGACCCTTCGTTCCGCGAGCCGTCGCGCAAACAGGGCGTGCTCGTTGGAATGGCGATGACCGAGAAGCAGGGCGGCTCGGACGTGCGCGCCAACGTCACTCGCGCGGAACCGATCGGCGAAGGCGCGTACCGGCTGTACGGCCACAAGTGGTTCTGCTCGGCTCCGATGTGCGATGCATTTGTGGTGCTCGCCCAGGCGCCGCGTGGCCTCGCGTGCTTCCTGCTGCCGCGCTGGAAGCCGGATGGAGAAGTCAACGCGTTCCACCTGCAGCGTCTCAAAGCGAAGTTGGGAAACCGCTCCAATGCCTCCAGCGAAGTGGAGTTTCACGGTGCATGGGCGCAACTCATCGGGGAAGAAGGACGCGGCATTGCCACCATCATGGAGATGGTGCAGCACACGCGCCTCGACTGCATCCTCGCCTCTACCGCACTGATGCGCCGCGCTTTTGTCGAAGCTTTCCATCACGCCGCTCACCGGCGCGCGTTCGGCCGCATCCTGCTCCACCAGCCGTTGATGCGCAATGTCCTGGCGGACCTGGCGCTGGAAACCGAAGCTGCCACCCTGCTGGCGATGCGGCTGGCACGGGCGCTGGACGAGCGGGACCGCGCCTTTGCCAGGCTGGCCATCGCGGCGGGCAAGTACTGGATCACGAAGCGCGCGGCCGTTCATGTGGCCGAGGCCCTGGAGTGCCTCGGCGGCAACGGCTTCGTGGAGGAATCCATTCTGCCGCGCCTCTATCGGGAAGCGCCGCTCAACTCCATCTGGGAAGGCTCGGGGAATGTCATTGCACTCGACGTGCTGCGCGCGATCCAGCGGGAACCCGAAAGCCTGGAGCGGGTGCTCACGGAAGTCCGCCAGTGCAACGATCTACGAGTCGAGAGCTACATCGATCAACTCTGCTCCGACGTCTCCGAGAGGGAAGCACGGCGCGTCGCGGAGCGGCTGGCGCTGGCGCTGCAAGCGTCGCTCTTGATCCGCTTCAGCCCGCCGGCTGTGGCCGACGCGTTCTGCGCCACGCGGTTGGCGGGCGATTGGGGCCGCGCGTTCGGCACGCTCCCGCCCGCGGCGGATCTCGACGCGGTGTTGGACGCACACTGAGCGCGCTCCGCCGGGGTTCACTCAAAACGAAGGGCGATTGCGGGGTCGACGCTCGCCGCGCGGCGCGCGGGAATATAGCTGGCCAGCAAGGCAACCGCGCCGATCAGCAGGGGCGATGCCGCCAAGGTCAGCGGATCGAGAGAGCTGATGCCATAAATGTAACCCTTCATGACGCGGCTCACGAGCAAAGATCCGGCGAGGCCCACGGCGACGCCAATCAGCGTGACTGCAAGCGCCTCCTGCAACACAAGACGCAACAGGTCACGCCGGCCCGCGCCCAGCGCCATCCGTATCGCAATTTCCGGCGTTCGCCGGCTCACAGTGTAAGACATGACACCGAAGATCCCGACCGCCGAAAGTACCAGCGCCAGCGCGGAAAAGATCCAGAGCAGGGTCATCGGAACCCGGATCGTACCGTAGGCCTGAGACACGATGTCTTCCATGGTGCGGATTCGATTCACCGGCTGCTGGTCGTCGAGTGACAGGACTGCATCGCGCACCGCCGGCACGACGGTGAGCGGCGGAACGGCCGCGCGCACCACCAGAAACACGGACGGCACCGGGCTCTGCGCCAGAGGAACGTAAATCGCGGCTTCGGGCTGCCGCAGGTCATCGCCGCGAACATCGCCTGCCACGCCGATAATTTCCAGGGGCTGTGCAACTCCCGAGCTTTGGCCGGAGTAGAGGCGCGCGAGCAGCGTCAGATGTCTTCCCAAGGGGTTCGACGTCGGCCAGTACCGGCGTGCCACCGTCTCGCTGACAATCGCGACGAGCGGAGTGCCTTCGTGATCCGCCGCGTTGAACTCGCGCCCGGCTATCAGCCGCGTTCCCATCGCCCGGAAATAATCGGGGGTCACGATGTCATAGTTCGCGGTCGGCTCCTGTCCCGGCGCCGCAGGGGCCTGGCCCTCCGGCTGAAAGAAAACACTCGCGCCTCCGCCCTCGGCGCCGGCGCTCTTCACACCGGGAATGCTTTCGATCTTCTGCATCAGGTTCCCGTAAAACGCCGCCTGCCCGATGGCGGTACTGTATTTGTAGGCCGGAAGACGGATCCCCATGGTCACCACGTTGGAGGGATCGATGCCGAGATCGATGTTCACCAGCTTGATAAACGTTCGCACCAGCAGGCCTGCCGCGGTGACCAGCATGAGAGCGATTGCGATCTCGCCAACCACCAGCCCGTTGCGCAGTTTCCGCCGGCCGGATTCGGCGGTCGTGCTCAAGCCGGTCTCCCGCAGCGCCTCGCCCAGCGCGGTCTTCGAGATCGTCCACGATGGCGCCAGCCCGAAAGCCAGGCCAGTGGCCATCACGATGGCAATACTGAACAGAAGCACCCGCCAGTCCAGAGCGATCACGCGGGCGTTGGGCAAGGTGAGCTGATAACGCACCATCACCAGCGTCAGGACGCGGTCGCCCGCATATGCCAGCAGCAGTCCCAGCAAACCGCCGCAAGCCGCGATCACGAGGCTCTCCGTCAATAACTGCGCCAGCAACCTGCGGGACGTAGCGCCCACGGCCAGGCGGACGGCGATTTCCCGCTTCCGTCCGGTAGCGCGCGCCAGCAGCAGATTGGCCACATTCGCGCAGGCGATCAACAGCAGGAACATCACCGCGCCGAGCATGATGGCGAGGGGCGCTTCCATGTGCCGGTGATAGGCGGCGTGCAGGGGCTCTACTTTGATACCCCAGCCTTTGTTGGCCTCGGGATATTCCCGCGCGAGATTGACCGCCAGCGCATCCATCGCGGCCTGTGCCTTCGCAATGTTCCACCCGGGAGCAAGGCGAGCCTGTGTTTGCAGATCCCGCGAAGTGGCGCGTCCCGCTTCGCTGCGCTCCACATCGGTCAGCACCAGCGGAACGAAGACATCGATCGCCTGGTCCCAGGTGAACCGGAAGGAAGCCGGCATGACTCCGATGATCTTGTACGGCCTCTGGTCGAGCGCGATCGTTTTGCCGAGAATGGCGGGGTCGGAGCCGTAGCGCATCTGCCACAAGCGATACCCGATCACCGCAACCTGGTCGCGGCCCGCGACTGTCTCTCCGGCGCCGAAGAAGCGTCCGAGCAGCGGTGGAACTTCGAACATCGGCAAAAGCTGGGCCGAAGCCCTGATGCCCGAAACCGTCTCCGGCCGGTTCCCTTCCGTAATGTTGGTCCCCCAGCCGCGGTACCACGCAGTGTATTGGAAAACACCGGTGCGGGCGATGTCCATGATGTTGGGTGCGGAGACGCCGGTCTGGACATATCCCTCCCCCTTCTGATCGCGCCACTGCCCGAGACCGACAAGCTGTTCCGGAGAAGGATAAGGCAACGGACGCAGAAGAACCGCATCGACCAGGCTGAAGATCGCCGCGTTGAAGCCGATGCCCAGCCCCAGGGTCAGGACTGCCACGGTTGCGAACCCCGGATTCCTGGCAAGTACGCGCAATCCATAGCGCAGGTCGCGAAGAACAGCTTTCATGGTTCCGCTCATGACGGATAAGACGTCGATACCCCGAGTTTCGGCGGGCCGCGCCGCGCGCGACGCGGACGTTTCTTCAATGGCCGCCTGAAACCATATTTGCCGGGCGGCTGCCCGCCCAAGCTTCGGTTACTGCGCTCCGCGAGCGGTCAGCGGGACTACGACAGGCAGGCCGATGGGTCGCGTATCGCTGGTCAGTGACACCGTGCTGCCGCTACCGTCGAAAATCTCCAGTGTTGTGAAGACGCTGCAGAAGCCGACTGCCACGGGCGAAACAATCGGGCCGGAAGTGGGATTCACGACAACCACGCCGCGAATCTCCGCCCGGCTGGCAGTCACCGAGGTGACGCTGGTGCGGGGCAGGTCCAGCGATGTGGCGGTTCCCGGCGCCAGGTTCGACACGACGGTCTGCTTCAGCATGTTGTTCTTGTCGTCGAAGAACTGCAGTTCGACCGTGCAATTCGCCGTTGGCGTGGTCGCGGTCGGAGTGGTTGTGGCAGCCGGAAGGGAATATAGGTTCAGAACATTCAACCGCGCGGTCTGGCCGGTGGTGAATCCGACCATTCCGGTGGTAAGGCTCTGTTGCAACATGACCGGCGTTGACGGAATAACAGGCGTGTTCGTAACTTGAGCCGGCAGAAATCCTGGAAGCATCAGAGCCGCCAGAAAGGCCTGTCCCAGGCACCGATGAGTCATAGGTTCTCCTCTGATAGCCAGGCAGGGAGGACGCGGAAGGCCCTGTAGGTTGCTCTCATTTTACACCCGGGGTAAGTAGCGTGCCCACTGCTCTGCGTCGCCTGCTAGAGGCGCCGGATGGGCATCCCACGCAGCACTCATCCGTGGGCCAGCAATTGACGAAGCCTTACTTTGACGGCCTGCTCGCGCGGCGACTTGCCGCTCGAATTCAGCCACGCCTGCACTCTGCCGACGCTCAGCTCGTGTTCGGTGGCCGGTACTTCCGCCGCGATCCTCAGGCGCGTGCCCGGCCCGACGAACGTGAGGGCGAAGCCCGACTTTTTGAACTCCGCCAGTCCGAGCACCGCGGCCTCGTAGAGCGACGATGCCGCGACCCTGACGGTATGGGTCATTCCGGCGCCATCGTCGAACGATACGCGGCAAGTGCTGGACACGATTCCAGAGTAGGCGAAGAAAATACGAAAATCAAGTTTGGCGCATGCGACCGTGCGACCCTGTTCTTCGGCAGCCGCCGTGCTCCTTCCCGCGATGGGCGCAGGAGAGGCGTCGATGGACGAGAAAGACTTCAAGAAACACCTCAGGGACCTGGTGCACGGGCACCATCACCCCGAAGAACACGATTGGTCGCAGACTGGTCAACCGGTCAAGCGAGCCCGCAAGCCGAAAAGTACGAAGAGCGTGAAAACGCCAGGCCGCAAGACGGCACGGCGCGCAAAATAGGCACGGGGACAGACGGCGGCGCCGGCGAGTCTACCAGTTTGGCGGCGCCGGCAAGATGGAGATGCGCCTGAGAGTGCCCAGCATATTCGGAATCCCGCCGGAATTGTCTGTCTGCAAAGAGACGATCTCGTCGCCGTTATTGAGTGCCATTACCTGGTCCGCACCGGACTCCGCTGTTGGAGAGCCTTTGAAACTGCCGCTCCATTTGATCTTGGCGCTGCAGTCTGAATTGACCGCGGCCGACACCTTGGTAAAGACGCAGTCGGAGACCTGCGGATCGGAAACGGAGATTCGTCTCCGGTATTCGATACTGTTTGTAGCTCCGAGCGTACTCTGGATCGGCGCCTGAGAGTATGCTCCGGAGAGACCCCGGTGTCAAACCGGGTACTCTACCGATGCTCATTTCGCCGGCGGCCGTCTCCAACTGCGTTGCGCCTCGGATGCAGTAAAAATTCAGTTGTTTCCCGATCGCAATTTCGTCATACTGAACCAAAATCCGGGTTCTGCTGTCGGGAGCGGGTGGTGATACCCGTCCCGGCGAGCCGGCCGCCGTTAGGCGCTGGTGGGTGAGTACTCCTTTCAGATCGAGGTGAAAATTATGCGGAAGTGTCTTCAGGCAATTCTGCTGCTTTCTATCGCCTCCATGGGAGCCTTCGGGCAGGGGACGACATCGCGGCTGGTCGGCACCGTTACAGATCCTACCGGTGCCGTGGTGCCCAATGCGGAAGTGACGCTGACGAATGAAGCTACCGGCGTCAAGTTCACGACAACAACCACGCAGGTTGGCACCTATGTTTTCGAAGCGCTGCAAGTAGGAGATTACCGGGTGGATATTGCCGCATCCGGATTCAAAGGATTCAGCTCGACGGGGAATCACGTGATCATCGGCGCGCCGACGATCGTGAATGCGAGCCTGGAGGTCGGAGCGAGCACCGAGACCGTGCAGGTTTCCGGATCGGCCGAGCTGGTGCAGACGAGCACCTCCGGGAATTTCGGATCTCTGATCGACCAGCGTGTCCTCCAGGATCTACCGATCGTGGGCACGCGTGAGCGCAGCCCGCTCGATTTGGTCTACACGCAGCCGGGCGTGGTGCCCACCGACGCCAACATGGCAGGCGGCGGGATCTACATCCACGGCGCGAGGGACCGGGCGTGGAATTATACTCTGGACGGCATAGACGACAACGAGGCGAGCTATGGCGGCTCCAACACGACGCCGGCGCAGACGAATCCCGACGCGCTTTCCGAATTGCAGATCATGACCGGCAACGGCACCGCGGAATGGGGGCGCAACAGCGGCGGCCAGGTGACCATGACCACGCGGTCGGGCACCAACGAGTTTCACGGGACCGGATTCTTTTTCTACCGCACGCCCCGCTTCAATGCCAATGAGTGGCAGAACAACACCGACCTGGTCGGAAAGCGGCAGTTCGTGCAGCAGATCCCGGGATTCAGCCTGGGCGGACCGGTACGCAAAAACAAGCTCTTCTTCTTCGTGAATTTCCAGTATCTGCGGACACACGAGACAGGCACGTTCACCAGCACGGTCTATACCGCGCAGGCGCGGCAGGGCATTTTCCGCTTCGTGCAGGGCGGGCGCAACCTGCCGTTTGGCGTGGCGGGCGCGAGCGTGGACGCCGCCGGCAATCCGCTGTCGGGGCTGTCTATCGGCAGCTACGACGTCGTCAACAACGACCCGCAGCACGGCGGACTGGACCCATCCGTCATGAAGCAGGTGAACATGATGCCGCTCCCCAATAACTTCACGGTGGGGGACGGGCTGAACCTGGCGGGCTTCACGTATGTGGCGCCCCAAGGGCAGCGCAACCGCGACACGGTATTCAAGATCGACGACGTGCTGACGCCGCGGCAAACCCTGTTCGCCCGCGTGTACCTGGCGGAAGAGGACACCAACTGCGACCAGGTGAACGGCGGCCAACCGCGCTTTCCGGGCGGCCCGTGCACGGTCAACACCACGCGCAGCCCGCGCAATCTCGCGTTCAACTGGCGCTATAGCCCGACGCCGCGGACCACCAATGAAGTGGTGGTCGGCGAGCAGCACTACGTCTACAATTTCGTGACTCCGGGCGCAAGCGGGACCACTCCGGACATCTCCTGGTACTCGCAGACCACGTTCCCAATCACCACGGCGATCGGAAATCTGCGCACCATCACCACCTACCAGGCGGTCGATAATTTCAGTTACGTTCGCGGCGCGCACAACATCAAGGCGGGAACCAATCTGCGGCTCGTGCGGCACCAGGACGAGCGCGGCTCGGTCGGAAGCTGGGACGTCACCCCGATCGTAGACTTTTCGACCTCCGTAAACACCGTGGACCCGGTGGCATTCAACATTCCGGCCAGCGTTAATTCGAGCTACGACCTGCCCACCCTGCAGAGCATGGTCAACAATCTGCTAGGCCGTGTAGGGGATATCTACCAGGGCTTCGTGGCGCAGGGCAGCAACGCGTGGGCGCCCGCCGGCACCACATACAAATTCGACGCACGCTATCCGGAGCTCGATTTTTACGCCCAGGACAACTGGAAGGTGAGCCGCAACTTCACCGTGGATTACGGCCTGCGCTGGGAGATTCAACTGACGCCGAACGATCCCAACGACACCATCCGGCACGCCAGCCAGGCGATCACGATCGGCACATTGCCCAGCAATTCGCTGGCGTGGCAGACCGGCAAGCTGTACAACAGCTTCTTCCGCGGCGTGGAGCCCTCGATCGGCTTTGCGTGGGACCCGACTGAGAAAGGGAAGATGTCGATCCGCGCCAATTACCGCATGGCATACGACCGCATCAACACGTTCCTGCTTTCTTCCAAGATCTTCCAGAACCTGCCGGGCAGCACCTACACGGTGGCCAACACGGCATTCGGCACCGCGGGCGGGCGGCTGGTGAGCCTGCCCACCCTGGCGCCTCCAACCACGCCCAGCTCACTTCTCACGCCTCCCTCGGACACGACCAACGCCATCTACGTGATGGATCCGGGCTATGTGCCGCCCAGAACGCACATGTACGGCGTGGGTTTCCAGTACGAAATTGCCAGAAACACCAAGCTGGAGGTGGATTACATTGGCCGCCACGCCCTGCACCTGCTGGGCGCGTACAACTTGAACGATTTCGGCCAGAACATGCAAACCAACGGCTTCCTGGATGCGTTTAAAACGGTCGCCGCGGGCGGGCAGAGCGCCCTCATGAATCAGTTGCTGGCGCAGGATACACGGCTGAGGACGGGCGAGACCGGCTCCGACCTGGTGCGGCGGCTGTATGCCAGCAATCTCTCCCTGAATTCGGTGGCCAACCTGGCGCAAGCCATCGGGACGCGCATCCAGAACGGGAAGACGATGCCGGAGCTGGCGGGCCTCAGCCCCTATTTCATCGTGCCTTATCCGCAGTTCATGGGCGGGATGTACGTGATCGATTCCAACGACTATTCACACTACAACGGGATGGAGGTGCGGCTGGAGCGGGCATTCTCCAACGGGGCGTCGTTCCAGTTCTCCTACACGCTCTCGAAATCGATGGACACCCGCTCGTTTGATCCCACGTCGACGGTGGTCAGCGGCGGCACGGCGCAATCGGCGGGCGACACGCCGTTCGACCTGCATAATCGATACGGAAATTATGCGCTCAGCGATTTCGACCGGCGCCACGCGATCCAGGGCCAGTGGACCTATGAACTGCCGTTCGGAAAAAGGAAGAAGCTGCTGACGAATTTGCCCGAAGCCCTCAACCAGGTGGTCGGCGGATGGGAAGTCGCCGGCTTCCTGACGGTGTTCAGCCCGCGGCCGTTTACCGTCTGGTCGGGCGAGTACACGTTTTCCAGCGTGGTGACGAGCCCCGCGAACTGCAACGGCTGCAACCGCAGCATGGGGTCGCCTTTCGAGAATTCGGCGAACGGCTACATCTGGTTTTTCAACTCGGACCAGATCGGCAAGTTCAGCGTTCCAGCGGCGGGCGCACTGGGCAACGCGGGGCGGAACGGATTTTCACAGTCCTGGCTGTGGGATATGGACACCTCGCTCATCAAGCGGTTTCAGATCAAAGAGCGCCACAGGCTGGAATTTCGCGCGGAAGCCACGAACCTGACAAACTCGGTTTCCTTCGGTTATCCCACAACGTCCGTTGTGAGCAGTACGTTCGGGCGAATCAAGGATGACGTGGTCAGCGGATCGCGAAAAATTCAGATGGCGGTCAAGTACAACTTCTGAACCGCTACCGCTGCGGTGCCTGAAGGATCAAACAGCGGGAGGTTTCTTCGCAGCTCGCAGCCTCCCGCTCCTTGAGCCACTCAAACCAGTCCTCTCCGAACAGTTCGGCGGGATGCGGCGTGCGGACCGTTCCATTGCCGCAGCAAAGATCGTCGGCCGGACAGAGTTTCTCACAGCCCCAGCAGATTCGCTCGGGATTCGCCGGATGAATCGGGAACCTGGTCATGGCTCTGTGCCCTCCTGACCCCATGGTTCCGCATTGCGCATAAGGCCGGCAGTGACTCCGGTCACACCCGCGCGGCCCTGATATTCAGGGTAGCCGCCTTGAGTCCGGGAGCAGAGGCGGTTACGGTAAGAACGCCGGCCGTCGTCGAAGCCCGGACCACGACCAGCGCCTTTCCGTGAAACAACTTGCGCTGGGTGGCCTGGTACGGCTCCTCGCTCGTCATATCCCCGTTGCCCACTCCCGCGATGGTTCCCGGTCCGTGTATGGTGAAGGTCACCTGATGTCCTGCATTAGGATGCGGCGCGCCGTGTGCATCCACAGCTTCCACACCGACGAAACAGAGGTCCTGGCCATCGGCGCGCAGCGAGGTGCGGTCGGCGATCAGGCGAATCCGAGCGGGTTCGGCGGCGGTGCGCAGAACCGTTTCCGCAATTGCCTTGCCCCCTTGCAGAGCGACCGCTTTTAAGACTCCCGGCGCATACGGCACGCTGAAGTTCGCCTTGAATTGTTCCGCACGGGTCGTGGGCTTCTCACCGAGTAACCGGTCGTCCAGGTAAAGCCGAACCGCTTCGCCCCTCGAGTACGCTTCGACCTCGAGCGTCTTGCCCTCCATACCCGGCCAGGTCCAACTGTCGTAAACCGGCCAGACGCCCCATCTCGTCACGGACATTTGCTTGCCTTCGGGCACCGGCTCCCGGACGCCGAGGTAGAGCTTCTCGCCGCGGTCCCACACGATGTTGCGATAATGCGCGATAGCCCTGCGCGTGCCGCACATATCCATATCGCCGCAGACGGCGCCGTGCCAGGGGAACGGAGCCCCGTAGCCTTCCCGGCTGGTATCGTTGACGTCGCGCAGAGTGGCCCGGCCGAGTCCCGATTCGCCCAGGTAATCGATAGCGGTCCACACGAAATTGCCCACGATATAAGGGAAGTCGGCCACCATGGCCCAATCGGCGAACGTAGCCTGGGGGAACGATTCCGTACAGGCCATGATCCTCGTGGGCACGCGTTCGTGGTCCGCCGTGTGGTTGCTCAGGTTGTAGTTGTAGCCGCCGATATCCAGCGCGGCGTAGAACCCGTCTGTGTCGGTCCATTTGGGAACCAGGTTGAGAGCCGATGTGATGGGCCGCGTGCGGTCCAACCCGCGCAGGTAGTCTGCGATCATCTTCGCTTCCTGTGCCCCCAGGGGCTGTCCACGCTCGGGAATCTCGTTGCCGATGCTCCACATCACCACCGACGGATGATTGCGGTCGCGCAGCACCATGGCGTCGATGTCGCGCTGCCACCAGTCCTGGAACGCCACGTTGTAATCGTAGCGGCTCTTGCCGCGCGACCAGCAGTCGAATGCCTCGTCCATCACCAGCATCCCCAGCCGGTCGCAGGCATCGAGGAACGCGGGTGAGGGAGGATTGTGGGAGGTCCGGATCGCGTTAAACCCGGATTCCTTGAGAAGCTGGACGCGCCGCTCCTCGGCCCGGTCGAAGGCGGCGGCGCCCAGCGGTCCATTGTCGTGATGGACGCAGCCGCCGGCCATCTTCACCGGGGCTCCATTCAACAGGAATCCCTTCTCCGCCGACCATTCGATGGAGCGGATGCCGAACGGCGTGGAGACTTCGTCGATCGTCCTGCCGTCCTGGACCACGCGAGTCACCGCCCGATAGAGCGCGGGGGATTCGGGGGACCAAACCGCAGGCTTGCTGAGGGATATCTCCTGGGCGGCGACAATCGAGTCGGCGGGCGCCAGCTCGGCGCGGGCGTTCGACTCGCCGACGGTTTCGCCGGAGCCGGAATACAGCAGTGTGCGCAATTCGAATTGCGACGGATTGCCGGATTCGTTCACGATCCGCGTTTTCAGGGACACCGTGGCGCGTGCCGCACTCACCTCCGGAGTGGTGAGGCACACTCCCCACGGAGCAATGTGCACCGGCCCGGTGACGTGCAGCCAGACGTGGCGATAGATGCCGGACCCCGCATACCAGCGCGAGTTCAGATGCTTCGACTGATCCACCCGGACTGCCAGGACATTGTCCGCGCCGGGCTTGAGGTGCGGTGTCAGATCGTGGAAGAAGGTCGTATAGCCGTAGGGATGCGTGCCGAGATCGTGCCCGTTGATGTACACCGTGGCATTCATGTAGACGCCTTCGAATTCGACGCTGACGCGTTTGCCGTTCCAGGCCGCCGGCACATTGAAAGTCCGGCGATACCAGCCGATGCCGGCGGGGAAGTAGCCGCCGCTGCCCGCCATGGGGTTCCGGGGATCGATTTTGCCTTCGATGCTCCAATCGTGCGGCAGATCCACACTGCGCCACGAGGAGACCTCATAAGACGGGGCTTCGGCTCCGCTGGGATCGCCCAGGAAGAAATTCCAATCGCGGTCGAACGCCAGCCGCTCGCGGGGCGGTGCCGGCTGGGCTGCCGCCTCCAGGCGCTGCCACGTGCCGGCGAGGGGCAGAAGCGCGCAGAATGTTCTTCGTTTCATAGCAGAATAGCCATTGTCGGAGCCTTTCCCGTTCGGCGCAACCGCGGCGAGACGGGAAGCGAGACATCGCGGGCGCGCCGCTGCTTACTGGTGATTGGGCGGGTGAAACGACTTCTCCGTGTCCGGTCCCGGTTCCGGGCTTGCAATATCCAGATTGATCACAATCGGTTCCTGTCCGTTTCGGACGACCACCGCTTCAACAGGCTCATCCCGCCGTGCGTTGATCTCCTGATGCGGCACAAACGGCGGCACATAAATGAAGTCGCCCGGGCCTGCTTCTTCGACAAACTCGAGATGGTCGCCCCAACGAAACCGGGCCCTCCCCTTGACGATGTACAGGACGGTTTCGAGTTCGCCGTGGTGATGCGCTCCCGTCTTGACGTTCGGCTGCACGACCACCGTTCCCGCCCAGAGTTGTTTTGCGCCGGCGCTGGCGTGGGTGATTGCGGCCGCTCGCGTCATGCCGGGCGTCTGCGGAGTGTTCGTATCCAGCTGTCCGGCGCGAACAATCCGGATCCCGTGAGTTTTCCAGTCTGTTTTCGCGGAGTCCATCGCGGCCATGCTATCACGAACTCCGGTGTACCTCGATACGCGCTCCTTCCTACCGATTCAGGAACTCGCCGGTTTGGGCGGCGGCGGATTCGGAAAGGCCGGGTACCTTCGTGGCGGCCGTCAGCGGCGGCCGGCGCGTGTGCCAGTCCGTGACGCCCTGGAAAGCATGGGCCAGCGCGAGGGCATTGGGTTCGCGCCAGTTCGCCGCGCTGATCTGCAAGCCGATAGGCAAGCCGCTTTTGGAGAAGCCGCAGGGCACGGTGATCGTGGGGAGACCGTAGTCATCGAGGGCGCGGGTGTTGCCGGGTTTGGGATTGCGCGGGCGGGCGTTGGCGGCCCTGGTCAGCTCCTCTTCGATGCTCCAGGCGACCTCACGGATGGTGGGGGTGACGATGACATCGACTTCCTGCTTGCGGAAGACATCGTCGTTCACCGCACGGCGAAGCCGGCGAAGCGCGCGCCACTCGTTGATGTAATCGACTGCGCGGGAGCTGAAGCGGCCGCCCGCCGGGGAACCGGAGGATTCGGTCTCCGGAATCACGAAGCCGTCGCCAAGGCTTTCCCGGTAGACTGAGCCTTCGCTTCCCGCGCCGGTGCCGAGGAGAGAAGGAAGCTCGATCTCCTTCGCACCCTTCGTCATCTTCTCTAATTGAGCGCGGGCCGCTGCCAGCGCGGCGGCGACGTCTTCCTGCAGGCCGTCATAGAACTGCGGAGGGACGCCGAGGCGGAACTGCGAGACCGCAGCGCCGATCGCCGGGGCATACTCCGGAACAGGATAGTCGACCGATTGCAGGTCGAGGTTGTCGTAACCGGCGAGGACCTGCAGCACGAGGGCCGCGTCTTCCACGGTGCGCGCGATGGGGCCGCAGTGATCGAGCGACCAGGTTAACGGCACAATGCCCCGGATGCTGACACGGCCGTAGGTGGCTTTGAAACCCGTGACGCCGCACATGGCCGAAGGCGTCCGAATGGAGCCGCCGGTATCGGTGCCCAGGGCCGCGAAACATTCATTCATTGCCACGGCTGCGGCCGAGCCGCCCGACGAACCGCCGGAGATGACCTCGAGATTCCATGGATTGCGTACCGGGCCGTAGTAACTGACGGCTGAGGTGGCCCCGGAGGCGAAGATGTGCATGTTGCACTTGCCGATCAACACTGCTCCGGCAGCGCGCAGGCGGCGGGCGACTTCGGCATCCTCGGCGGCGACGTTGCCGGAAAGCGTTTTGCTGCCGGCCGTCGTGCGGACGCCCGCGGCGTCTATATTGTCTTTGAGCGCGATGGGAATACCGTGGAGCGGGCCGCGGCGATGGCCTGACGATTGTTCCTGGTCGAGCGACCGGGCCTGCGCCAGAGCCTGCTCGCGCATCACCGTAATCCACGCGTTTGTCTTGGAATGGAAGACGCGGATGCGGTCCAGGCACGCCTGGGTAAGCTCGAGCGAGGAAATCTTGCGGGTGCGCAGGTTTTCGGAAGCCTGGCGGAGAGTCCAGAAGGTGGGATCGGCCGCGTTCTGCATCTCTGTTTCTCCTATCCGCCTGTCTGTTCCGAAGCTGCCCTGGAAAGCGCCGGCACCTTGGTATCGGGCGTCAACGGCGGGCGGCGCTTGTGCCACTCGGTTTCCCGCTGGTAGGCGTAGGCGATCGCGAGGACGGTGGTTTCGGAAAATAGCGGCCCCGCGATCTGCAAGCCGATGGGCAGTCCCTCCTTGGAAAATCCGCAGGGAACGGAAATGACGGGCAGGCCATAGGCGTTGAAGGGGCGGGTATTGACTTCGGAATCGACGAGCGCGCGGGGCCGTCCCGCGCCCTCGGGGGCTCCCCGGCCGCCGCCACCGCCGGCAGCTCCCGCGGACGCGCCTCGGCGCCCACCGGCCGCAGCGCCGCCAGGATTCAACTCTTCTTCGATGAGCTTGGGAGTATGACGGACGGTGGGCGCAACCACAACATCCACATTCTGTTTTGCGAAGACGTCTTCATTGACGGTGCGGCGAATCAGGGCGAGCTCGCGCCAGCCCTTGATGTAGTCGACTGCGCGGGTCGTATCCTGTCCGGAGGAAAACACGCGCGCCGTCGAGGCTTCGTAGCCGCCGCCGTTTACGCCGCGCAGCGTCTCGTGGTAGGCCGCGATTTCCGCTGAGACACCCGCGTGCAGAAGCGACGGCAAGCCGATTTCGTGCGAGCCCCTGGTCAGTTTGTTGAGCACAGTCACGGCATCTTCGACCGCGCGTGCCACATCATCATCGAGGTGATCGAAAAACTCGGCCGCGATTCCGATGCGGAACTGCGAGACGGGCATGGACAAAGCCGCGGCGTAATCGGGAACGGGCTTATCGAGGCTGTCGATATCGAGGTTGTCGTAGCCGGCGATCTGCTGCAGGACCAGAGCCGCATCCTCGACGGTGCGGGCGAGCGGCCCGCAATGGTCGAGAGACCATGCGAAGGGAACGATGCCGCGCAAGCTCACGCGGCCGTAAGAAGGCTTGAGGCCGGTGACGGAGCAGTCGGCGGCGGGAATGCGAATGCCGCCGCTCGAATCGGTGCCGAGCGCGGCGAAGCAGTTGGCCAGGACCACGGCGGCGGCGGAACCGCCGGAAGGCCCGCCGGCGATGTGTTCCAGGTTCCACGGGTTGCGCACGGGTCCCCAATAGCTGACGGCGGAAGAAGCACCGGCATCGAACTCGTGCATGTTCAACTTGCCGACGATGATGGCGCCGGCGGACTTGAGGCGGCGGACTACCTCGGCGTCCTCCTGCGGGAAGCGGTATTCATACACGGCGCTGGCGGCGGTTGTCCGGACTCCGGCGGTATCGATACTGTCCTTGATGCCGATCGGGATGCCGTGCAGCGGACTGCGGAAGTGTCCAGCGGCCTGCTCGCCGGCAAGCACCTTCGCCTGCGCGAGGGCCTTTTCGCGCAAGGTCGTGATCCAGGCGTTGACCTTCGGGTTCCACGTCTTGATGGAATTCAGACAGGCTTCGGTGAGTTCGACGGGCGAAATTTTCCTGCTGCGGATGCCGTCGGCCGCCTGCTTCAGCGTAAGCGCGGAGAGGTCTCCAGAAGCCTGGTTCTGCGCATACGCCAGCGTGGCGAGTGTTCCGGTGGAGACCGCAAGAAAATCGCGGCGGGACGGCGGTTGCATGAGTTTTTGTACCTCGCGAGGAACCGGGATGTCAAATGTGCGCCGGGCGCCGGGCGGGCCGGCTCGCCGTGGCGACGTGACATTGACCTGCCTGCTCCGTTGACCCGATAATAAATCCAGGCGTTGGAGTTCGCCGTTAACCGCCCCACCGGGGAAGATGACTCCTACCAGGGATGGCTCTGGCAGGATCCGTTCTTCCGCACTCCCTCAGAGAAACATCCTTGGAGAGGTCTACCGTCCGGCTGCTATACGACGCCGGAATCCCTGCTTCGGTGCTCCTGAGTAAGAGCGGCCCGCTCGCCGGCAACGACCGCGACCAGTCTCTGGGGTACGTTACGGAGCAGATTCATTCCCGTCTCGGCGGCGATTCGGGCTCCACCGCTCGAACCAATTATAGGAGGATCGATTCGTTCGACTCGAGCAGGCGCCGGAAATTGTATACTGAGGGTCGCAGTAGCGGTGGAGTTCGCTCAACGCCGTGCGCAACGGCCAATAACTCCTACGGTGGTTTGCACTGTGGGAGTGTTCGTCAGCTTCCCTTCCCAGTCAACCCAGAGTCCCGGCACAATCCGAAAGAGGATCGGTTCCGGAACGGCCTGTCGGCGCCGGCCAGGGCGGGTGCATGATCGACGAACTGGAGGAAACGGCCATCTCCGAAGAGATCACGGTTGAGGTCCAGGCGGTTCTCAATACCGTTGCGGAGATCTGTGAGCGCTACCGGATCACCGCGCTGGAGGCTTTCCTCGAGAGTTGCCGGATCTTTGCGGAGGATAAAGTCCTCAACGTTGCCGTCTTCGGCCGCTTCAAGGCCGGTAAGAGCAGCTTCCTGAATCACCTCATCGGCCGTCCGTTGTTGCCGGTCGGAGTGATTCCAATTACCTCGGCGGTAACCGAGATTCAATACGGTGCGACGGAGCGCGCCGATGTGATCTTCGGGGACGGTCGGACAGAAGCCGTTCCGCTGGAGCGTATTGGCGAGTTCATGTGCGAAGTCGAGAACCCGGAGAACACGAAGGGGGTTGCCCGCGTGCGCCTGGAGTTGCCTGCGATGGAGCGCTATCGGGGCATCCGTTTCGTCGACACGCCTGGACTGGACAGCGTTTTCGAGCACAACACCGGAACATCTTTGGAATGGCTTCCGAATGTCGGGTTGGCTCTGGTTGCCGTGGGAGTCGATCCACCACTCTCGCAACACGATCTCGAACTCATCCGGAACCTGAAGCGATACACTCCGCGAATCGCGCGGCTCCTCACCAAGCTGGATCTCCTGGAGGAAAGCGAAAGGCGCCAGGTTCAGGATTTCGTGCGGTCTCAACTGGCGCGTATCTGGGACGGATCTGTACCTCTGTTCCCCTTTTCGATCAGGCCCGGGTTCGAGGGTTTGCAGCAGACATTGGATGAAAGCCTGCTCACCGAGGTGCGGCGTTGCGCGGGACGTCAGCGCGCCGCGATCCTCCGCCACAAACTGGGCTTCCTGCTCGACGAATGCAGCGGGTATCTGCGAGTCGCTCTCGAGGCCGCCGAGATTTCCGATTCCGATCGAGCGCAACTGCGGGACAGCATCCTCGGCCGGCGGGAATCTCTCGCAGACGTGCGACTCGAGCTGCAACTCATCGTCCGCCATCGGATCGAAGGCATCCGCACAAGCTTCGAGTCTTTGCTGAAGGCGGACGAGGAGCGAGTCCGCGATACGCTGATGGCGGATTTCCGAACGGAATTCTCCGCATGGACTCGCAGCCTGCGGGTGGTTCTGGAACGATTTGAGGATTGGCTCAGCGCCTCATTGGCTCGCGAAATGACTGAGGTGTCCGGCAAGCACCGTGAGGAATTTGTTGAGCCGGTGGAACACGTGGGCCGGCAATTGACGCAATCCTTGCAGGACTTTCGCAACAGGCTATCTGAGCGGGCTCTGCAGGCGCTCGGAGTCTCTTTCAGAACCACCGAAGCTGAGTTCCAGCCGGAACCTCCCCGCGCGCCGGACATTCGAGTGGGAAGAATCTTCGACCGCAACTGGGAACTGCTCTCTCTCGTTGTGCCGATGCCGCTGGTGAAAACAACGGTCCGGAAGCACTTTGAAGCCAAAATCGGGGATGCGGTCTTCATGAACCTCTCGCGGCTGGTCTCTCAATGGGAAGAAGTTGTGAGCGGATCACTGATTGCGCTTCGCAAGGAGGCGGGGAGGCGGTTCAATGCGCTGGTTTCGACAATTGAGCGACTGATCTCCGCGGCCGTGGAGGAAGCGCCGCAAATCCGCGCGGACATGAAGCGTCTGGCGGCCCTGCGAACGCGGAACCTCGGGGACGGCACAGGCATTCCCGGCCATCGATGAAGATCGCCATCGTGTCCGACCTGCACGCCAACCCTCGCGTTGCCATCGGAGAGAATCGGGGCGGCAGTCGATCGCTTCGTCTGCCGTCGTACGGATGTCCCAACCGGCGAGATTCTGTAGCGTCGGAGCGTGGAAGACGCCGTTTCGCCTTGTACCTGAGGGCCGCCGCTCATTTTTTACGCTTTCCCAGGTGAAGGCGAAATTGAAAATGCACGCGAAAACAATCGTTGTCCCGCTTCTGATGTGGGCCGGCCTGGTTCAACTGGCCGGTGCGGCCACGATCATTCAATCCAGCGGCAATTCGGAGGCGTCCGTGCCTCTGGGTTACTACTCTCCTTACGGCACTGCTACTGTTTTTGCGGTTTCCTGGAGTCAGAGCTCCGCTTACAGTAACGTGGCGGTATTTGCGAATTTATTCAACGCCGGCGGTGGAGGCACGGTTGATTACACACTAGCCACAGCAATCGGCCCCTCAACGTCGTTTGCGCAGGACGGTATAGTCCAGGGATCAGTAGCCACGCCCGCCAATCCAACCGACCTCGAACTATTCACGCTGCCGGAACTCGCCGCCGGGACATATTACCTTGTTCTCGACAGCCCGACTCCCGGTTCCGCATGGCAGTACAACTTCCCGTTCCAGTCAAACTACACGACCGCGCCCGGCGTTTCCTTCCAGGGCGACCAGCAATCGCAGTTCGGCTCGATCGACGGTGCCTATACTGCCGGATCCACATTCTCGGCGATCAACTTTCCTGTGGAATTCTCGGTGACCGGCAGCCCATCACCAGTTCCAGAGCCGAACTTCTGCCTGGTTTTAGGGCTGCTGCTGATTGCCATGGCAGTTCACTCTCGCCGCCCTTTTCCCGCGCGCGTCCCCTTCTCCCCAGCGCAGCGCCAAACGGACCCGAGGCATGAGTGACGGGAGTGAAGGGCCCGGCGTATGGATCTGATCGACGTTGTACTTCGAGTCGCGTGGTTTACGACGCACTTCCCGATTCGAGTGAAGTGGGAGAAGAAAGCGCCGGAAAGTTTCCTACGAAAATCGTGTCCGCTTCCAGAGAAGGAAGCCACAAACCAAAAGGAAGACGACCGTGACCGCTACCAGCACGGACATCCAAAGCACATCCATGGTCAGCGGCTGCCGTTTCGCTCCAATCGCAAGCCACAGGAAGCAGCCGGCGGCGATGGAGAGGATGAGAACTTCCCACGATGCGCGCCGCTGCGTATGCTGAAGATCGTCCGCTTTGCCGTGCATGGCGGCTGCGATCCGGTCGGGGTCGAGGGCATAGCGCATACACTCGCGGTCCGCGGCCAGTTTCCAGTTGAGCTGTTCGGATTGAGGAGCTTCGGCGGAGCAGATTGCGGCGGCGCCGGCGATCATCACGAGTGATCCGCCGAGAACGAGAACCCGAACGGCGACACCCTGTCCAGCGAGTTCGCCGAACACCAGCGCACCCCAGGCCAAGCCCCAGATCTGGTTTGTATTCGACAGCGGAATGCCCCGGCTGATGCCGATGTACTTGGCGGCATATTGCTGAAACAGATCGCCCAACACCCAGCAGAATCCTCCCAGGAAGAGCCAGAAGAGCGCGGGGCGTGCTTTCACGAGTTCCGCAACGACGTTCGGCCATCCGCCGTCACAAGCGATCGCCAGACTGAGGACAGTTCCCAACTCGCCAAACGTAAAGACCGTAACGAAAGATAACGGGTTCATGCCGCTGATGTAAGCCTTCCGGTAGGGAATGTACATCGTGCCCCAGAGCAGGGCCGCCCCGAGTGCGGCGAGGATGCCGAGCGTGGTCCTGCCGGAGTCTGCGCGCGCCAACCCGTGCGAAGTGGCGTAGGCCAACAGACATGCGCCGGCCACAATCGCGGCTGATCCTCCCACGACGCGCCACCGCGTCGCTGCGGTCGAGCCGCGCAGCTCGTTAAACAGCAGCCAACCCCAAAACAGTCCCACCAGGCTGTTGGCATTCCACAGCGGGAACGCGATCGAAAGTCCTACGTCCCGGATTGCAAAGACGGTCAACGTATTGGCCACCGCCCAAAGCATTCCGGCCAGAATCGCCCATACGATCAGATGCGGCGCCCGCCGTAAATCCCGAACGATGTACCCGGTGCCCTTTAAGGCCATGGGGACGGTCCATCGTGCGACGAAGACTCCGGCCACCATTCCCAGTGAAATCAGGAAGGGGGAGAAACCGGCGGTTACCAGCTTCGTTGGAGCCTCAGCGGCTCCCAGCCACGCTCCGGCGGCCAGACCGCAGGCGACGCCCAGCAGGTGCAAAGAGAGACCCGGTTTCGATTCGACGGGTGGAAGACGTGTCATTTGACGATGACCAACAATGCGATTCCGGCGAGAAGGACGACAACCGGCAGCCACAACTGCGGATCCGTGATGATGGCCCGGACAATCGAGAGCTTGGAATTTTCCATAACTGCGGAGGCTTATCAGACGGTGGGCTGCACGGCTGGGAATCGCCAATTTACAGCAGCCTTTGGCGCCCAAACCTCCGTGCGGATATCGTAACCGATAACCGCATTGCCGCTCAACTGGAGGCAGTCAAACGCCCCGGAGCGATTGCCGGCCAATACTCTCGGACAGGTTATCAGTGCCGCTGCGGCTCCGGTTGGTCCGGGTGCGCAGTTGCGCTTGCCTTCGTCCGATGCCACAAGCGAGTGACGGAGTCCCAGAGCCCGAACGCCTGCAGGACGCCGACGCACGCGGCGACAAACACAACGAAGTTCAGCAACGCCTTAATCGCGCCGGCCATCGGGATGTAGGTATTGATCATCCAGAGAACTACACCCACGACAATCAACCCCAGCACAACATTGAAAATCGCCTTGATGCTGACGGGCATGGCGATATAGCTGTTGGCAAGCCGCGCTACCGCCACTACGACAATCAGCGCCACAATCGCATAGACAAAAGGCATGTTGTTACCTCTTCTTCCGTTGCGGCAACCGGCGGACCAACGGACGAATTCGTACTTGCGGGGGCATCGTCGCAGCGCAGCGGCGGCACAGAGCACACCCTCCCGCACCTCCGTTTTTCGGCGCGTTTCTCTGTAAGTGCTTGATTGACCGTCCCGACACATGGGGAACAGAACGATGCCTAACCCGCGGCTGCCGTTTCCGTTCGTGGTGGTGCCGGGAGTCTAAAGTGGCCGACGATGCCGATCGCCACCAGCATGGCTGCGCTGGCGTAGTAAAGCTTGGTAATACCTGTCTTTTCGGCAATGGGGCCGGCGGCGAGCATGGAGATAACCTGGGAGCCGGAGAGCAGCGACATCAGACAACTCATGACGCGTCCCAACAACTCCTGTGGGGTCTCTTGCTGGATCAGTGTTGTGGCGGTGACGAAGATGGCCGCGGCGCAGAAGCCCAGGCCGAGCATGCCGGCGGCGGTCGAGCTCATTGTCGCGAAGATTGCGGTGACGAGCACCGCGACTCCCATACCGCCGAGGCCGTAGATCACCAGGTTTTGCTGCGGGATGTGGCGGGCGAAGCGCGTGAGAAACTGCGTGCCAACAATCATGCCGATACCGATCAGTGTATTCAGAATGCCGAACGCAGCGGGGGTTGAGTGCAGATTGTCCCGCACATAGATGGAGAGTAGGGCGCCGAAACAGCGCATGGCAAACATGCCCGCGGTCATGGAAAGGATGACGAACGAAATTGTAGAGTGCGTGAAGATGAAGCGGAATCCCTGCCGCATGGAATCGAGCATGGCAGTTCCCACGGCCGCGGAGCGCTCGCGCTCAATGGCAAGCGTCATCACCATACCGGCGGAAAAGAAGAAACTGAAGCTGTCGTAGAGGAAACAGGAGTTCGCACCAAAGAGCTGTACAACGCCACCAGCAATCGCGGGGGCGATAATCTGCGATCCTTGCTGGGCCTGCGACATTAGGGCGTTTACGGCCATCAGCCCTGTCAGCGGCGCTAGAACCCGAACTGCGACCTGCTGCGCCGGGATAAAGAAGCTGGAGACGGTGCTCATGACGAACAGGATGGCGTAAATCAGGTTTAGATCGCGGACGAACAGCAGCGCGAGCACGAGCACACCGCGGATGAGGTCGCTCGAGATCATGGTGCGCTTGACGTTCCAGCGATCGACGTAAACGCCGGCAAATGGGCTGACGACGGCGAACGGCGCCATGAACGCAACCAGCACCATGGCGACCTGCGTGGCTGTGCCGTGGAGCTTAAAGGTGACCAGAGCGATGATCGCAAAAATGGCGAGGAAGTCGCCAAAGACGCTGACAATGGTTGCGATCCACAGGCGCCGGACGGGACGAAGGCGCAGGACGTCGCGAAAAGATAGAGGTGTCCCCGACGTGGCCATATCGTGAGAAGTCCCCCTTGACGTGATTGGGAACATGATACCACGGCAGGCGGCCACACCTGCATTTCCGGAGCGCCGACGGTAGTGCGCTCGCCATCGAGCGCTTCGACCACGCGGCTGGCGGCCGTCGCATCCACATGGAAGACTTCGCGCAAGCGTTCGGATTATTCCCCGACGACAAGTACGGTGGACGCAGCTATGCCAATATCGGCGCAGTGCTCTGGGCGGAAACAGGCGAGGCGGGGGCCTATGAATTCGTGCGCCGTCTTGTGTTCTCGGTGCTGATCGGAAATGGCGACATGCACCTCAAGAACTGGTCGCTTCTTTATCCCGACGGCCGCAAACCGGTCCTGTCGCCGGCATATGATTTCGTTTCTACGTTGCCTTACATTCCGGGCGATACGCTCGCCTCGTCTTTCGGCAGGACCAAAAGTCTTGAGGGCGTCACAATCGACCAGGTGCGCCGCTTCGCGGACACTGCCCGGCTTCCCATGAAACCGGTGATGGACGTCGTCCGCGTGCCATGGGTAGCCCCCGTCGGCATCTGCCGGCATCCGCCGTCCGAGATTGACGGGGCCCTATTGATGACCGGATAATGAGTGCAGGCGTTGGAGTTCGCCGTTAACTGCCCCACCGGGGAAGATGACTCCTACCAGGGACGCTCTGGCAGGGTCAATTCTTCCGCATCCCTCCGTCAGAGAAGAATCCTTGGAGAGGTCCTGTTTCGCCCGGGTCCTGGTGCGCTCGGGGGATTCACCTCGGTAATGGAAGGAGGCTTCTGATGGCATCCGAAGACGCAGCGGGGAAACTCAACTCCT
>Ga0335085_10001264_pt1 | contig 56170 bp, 48 predicted proteins | sample Lox_Sample_45_FD_206712 | JGI IMG/M metagenome (GOLD analysis project Ga0335085, IMG submission 206712) | Soil microbial communities from Loxahatchee National Wildlife Refuge, Florida, United States - Lox_Sample_4.5 | ecosystem: Environmental > Terrestrial > Soil > Wetlands | place: USA... | reverse complement strand
GTTGGAATGTCGTTGCAGTCAATCCGTACCGAGCGCATGCGCCACGACTTTGCGCATGAGGCTCGGCAGCGCCTCGCCGCCGATATCGCCGACGGCGGTCCAGCGCGAGCCCGGCGGCGGTGGCGTGCCGGCAGGCAACTCGGCCACATAGACCGCAAGCTCGAGCGGGAAGTGCGTGAACACGTGGCGCACCACGCCGGGAACGCGGCGCCAGCGGACAGCTTTGCCCGCCGGCCGCGTGCGGGCGGCAAATTGCGGGGCCGCGGCCAGCGCCGACGCTGCATCAAAATCGGCCGCCCACTGCGTCGTCGGCACTTCGGTCATGCCGCCAAGGAGCCCCTTGGCCGGGCGCGTGCGCAGCAACAGGAAGCCGTCGGCGCGGTGCGCCACGAAGGCGGTACCGCGGCGCAGCGCGCCTTCGCGCCTGGCGGTCCGGCGCGGGAACGTCTCGGCGTCGCCGCGTGCGCGCGCGGCGCAGCTGTCACTCCAGGGACACACGATGCACGCCGGCTTCTTCGGCGTGCAGACGGCGGCACCGAGATCCATCATCGCCTGCGCGAAATCGCCGGCACCCCGTTGCGGAGTGAGCTTCCGGGCGAGCCGGCGCAATTGCGGCTTGGCGCCGGGCAGCGGTTCGGCGACGGCGTAAAGCCGCGCCATCACCCGCTCGATGTTGCCGTCGACGGGGCTTGCCGGGGCGCCGAAGGCGATGGCGGCGATGGCGGCAGCGGTGTAGGCGCCGATGCCGGGAAGCGAACGCAATTGCGCTTCGCTGCGCGGGAATTCGCCGCCGTAGCGCTCGACCACGGCGCGGGCGCAGGCATGCAGATTGCGGGCGCGGGCGTAATAGCCGAGCCCGGCCCAGGCTTTGAGCACGTCCTCAAGCGGCGCCGCCGCCAGCGCGCGCACATCGCCCCAGCGGGCGAGGAAGCGCGCGTAATAGGGCGCGACCGCTCGGACCGTGGTCTGCTGCAGCATGATCTCGGAGAGCCAGACGCGGTACGGGTCGGGCCGGGAGCCGGGCGGCGCCCGCCACGGCAGCACCCGGCGATGGCGGTCGTACCAGGCGAGCAAAGCGGTGGGTTGCGGGAACGGCGTCGCCGCCCTGGGTTCGGCGCGCTGTCGCGCCGCGGTGTTCGCTGCTACCGTCATAGGGAAGTCCGTCGATCCGAGGGATGACAGACGAGCCGGCCATGAACAAGCCCGCCCGCAGCTTTGCCAAACCGCTGCGCGACCTCCTCGGCAAGGTCGTCGGCGAGACCTTTACGCGCCAGGGCTTTGTCTCGGCGGAACTGGTGACGCGCTGGACCGAGATCGTCGGCGCCGAGATCGCCGTCCACAGCGAACCCATCAAGATTCAATGGCCGCGTCCCGCCGCGCCGCCTCCGCATGCCGCCAGGCGGCGCGAACGGTCGGCCTCCGAGCGGCCGCCGGGGACGCTCATCCTGCGCGTCGAGGGCCCGGCGGCGATTGAAATCCAGCATCTCACCAACCTGATCTGCGAGCGCGTCAACCGCTTCCTCGGCTGGCGCGCCGTCGAGCGCATCACGCTGCGGCAGGCCCCGCTGCGGCGCGCCGCGCGCAAGCCTGCCCTCGCACCGGACCCGGTCGCCACGGCGCAGCTTGCCGCCGCCATGCCGGAAATCGCCGACGACGATCTGCGGCGGGCGCTGGCGCGGCTCGGCGCGGCTGTCAAGCGCGGCAGCCCCGGCGCAGACGGCCTCGAGCGACCCTGATTGCTGCGACAGCGCAGGGTCTTGGCTGAAAGACGCGTCGGTGCCACATTCATGCGGCAAAAATTCGCGCTTTGTTACGAGATCAGGAGCCGACCTTGCCGCTGACCCGCCGCCAAGTCTTCGCCGTCACCGCCAGCTTTGCCGGCGCCGGCGCCGCTGGCGCTTTCGTCTTGCGCTCGCCGAGCGCAAAAGCCGCCGCAGGCGATGCCGATGCCGCGGAATTGGCCAAGGCCGGCCCGGACGGCGACATCGTCCTCGGCTCCGAGAAGGCGCCGGTGACCATCATCGAGTACGCCTCGATGACCTGTCCGCACTGCGCGCACTTCTCGACCGCCACCTTTCCGGAACTGCAAAAGCGCTACATCGATACGGGCAAGGTCCGCTTCATCTTCCGCGAATTCCCGTTCGATGCGCTCGCCGCCGCCGGTTTCATGCTGGCGCGCTGCGCCGGCAAGGACAAGTTCATGCCGGTCGTGGAGACTCTGTTCGCCAAGCAGGCCGAATGGTTGGTGCAGAAGCCGGTTCCCGCGCTCATGGAAATCGCCAAGCAGTTCGGCTTCACCCAGGAATCGTTCGACAAATGCCTGGCGAATCAGCAGGTGCTCGACGCGATCCAGGATGTACGCGACCGCGCCGCAACAAAGCTCGGCGTAAACTCGACGCCCACATTTTTCATCAACGGCAAGCGCTTGGTCGGGGATCAATCGATCGACGCGCTGGCCAAGGTGATCGACCCCTATCTCAAGGAAGGATAAGGATTTTTTGGCGGCTGTCGCAGCTCGTCTGCGATCAGCAAGCGGGCCTCTTCAGGATTCTGCCGACGCAAAAATCTGGATAATTCGCCAGCCCTGTTGCGCTTGCAGGCGCCACGATTCATTCTCTGCGTCGATGCGGCGGCCTTCGGCTCGGGCCCTCAAAGGGCGTGAGACGATCTGCGATTCCCCCTCGCCGCCGCAGCGGGCAAGCGGGCAACAAGCCGGCAAGAAGGTCTCAATACGCGAATGAAGCTCACCCGGCTGCGCCTGATCGGCTTTAAGTCCTTCGTCGAGCCTACCGACCTCGAGATCCAACCGGGACTGACCGGCGTGGTCGGCCCGAACGGCTGCGGCAAGTCCAATCTGGTGGAGGCCGTGCGCTGGGTCATGGGCGAAGCCTCGCACAAGGCGATGCGCGCGGCCGAGATGGACGACGTCATCTTCTCCGGCAATGCCGCGAGACCGGCGCGCAATCACGCCGAGGTTTCGGTCCTGATGGACAACAGCGACCGCAAGGCGCCGGCGGCGTTCAACGATGCCGACACGCTCGAAATCTCGCGCCGCATCATGCGCGAGCAAGGCTCGGAGTTCCGCGTCAACAGCCGCGAGGTGCGGGCCCGCGACGTGACCGTGCTGTTTGCCGACGCCTCGACCGGCTCACGCTCGCCTGCCCTGGTGCATCAGGGCCGCATCGGCGAAATCATCCAGGCGCGGCCCGACCAGCGGCGTCGCGTCCTCGAAGAGGCCGCCGGGATTTCCGGCCTGCATGCGCGGCGCCACGAGGCGGAGCTGAGGCTCAGAGCCGCCGAGCACAATCTGACGCGGGTCGAAGACGTGATCGGCCAGCTTGCCACGCAGATCGCCGCACTCAAGACCCAGGCGCGGCAGGCGGTGCGCTATCGCAATATCTCCGGACAGGTGCGGCGGACCGAAGCCCTGTTGTTCCACCTGCGCTGGACGGCAGCGCAAACCGAAGTCGCCGGAGCCGAACGGACCTGCGACGAAGCCGTCCGTGTCGCCGCCGCACGCACCGGCGAACAGACGAAGGCCGCGACCCGGCAGACCGAGATCGCGGCGCAACTGCCGTCGCTGCGCGAGGCGGAAGCGAGGGCGGCGGCGGCGCTGCAGCGCCTGCTCCTTGCGCGCGACGGACTCGAGCGCGAAGAGGCGCGCGCCGCCGAGCGGATCGCCGAGCTCGACCGGCGCCTTGAACAATTCGCCGCCGATCTTGAGCGCGAACGCACGCTCGCCGCCGACGCCACGACCGCCCTCGAGCGGCTCGACGCCGAAGAGAAGCACCTCAAGGCCGAAGCGCAGGCGAGCGCCGAGCGTCTCACCGGCGCCAACGGCCGCGTCGCGGCAGCCGCCGCGATCTTGGCAACGTCGGAAAAGTCCTTCGCCGAGTTGACCAGCGCCCTCGCCGACCTGACTGCCCGCCGCAACCAGCTCGAGGCCGCGCTGAGCGATCATGGCGAGCGCGCCGCGCGTCTCGAAGCCGAGCTCGCCAATATCGAGGCGGGCCTCGCTGCCGCCGGCAGCGGGCAGCCGGATCTTGGGGCGCTGAGCGAAGCCCTGGCACGGGCTCAGGCTGCACTCGCCGCGGCCGAAGCCGCCGCGCGGGGGGCGGAGGTTGCCCATGCCGCAGCGCGCGAGAAAATCGACGGCGCGCGGGCACCGCTGGAGACTGCCGAACGCCGCGTGCAGCGGCTCGAGACCGAAGCCAAGACCATCGGCAAGCTCTTGGCGCTGGAGCACAAGAATCTGTGGCCGCCGGTCATGGATGCGCTCAGCGTCACCAAAGGCTACGAGAAGGCGCTGGGCGCCGCCCTTGGCGACGATCTCGACGCGCCGATCGATCAATCAGCGCCGATGCGCTGGGTCGGCGCGGCGATCGACCCCTCGGATCCGGAACTCCCGCAAGGCGCCACCGCGCTGTCGCAGTTCGTGCAAGCGCCGCCCGAACTCGGCCGCCGCCTCGCCCAGATTGGCGTCGTTGCGCGCGGCGACGGACCGCGTCTTGCCGCGCTGCTCAAGCCGGGCCAGCGGCTTGTCTCCCGGGAGGGCGATTTTTGGCGCTGGGACGGCTTTGCCGTTGCTGCGCATGCACCGACCGGGGCGGCCCGGCGGCTCGCCGAACGCAGCCGGCTGGAGGCCATCGAAACCGAACTTCAGACCGCGCGCAGCGATGTCGAGGCCAGGCGGCGCGCCGTCGCACTTGCCGAATCCGCCGTCGCCGCCGCAACCGCCGCCGAGAGCGAAGCCCGCACCCGCTGGCGCGAGGCACAACGGGCCACCGATGCGGCGCGCGAGGGGCACGCCGCGGCGGAGCGCGAAATCAGCCGCAATGCGGCCCGCGTTTCCGCGCTCAAGGAGGCGAAGCAGCGTATCAGCGCCGGTCGCAACGAGGCGAAGGCCGCGCGCCACGAGGCAGAAAAGGCGCTCGCCGCGCTTCCCGCCGCCGCGCAACTCGAAGCCAGGCTCGCCACGGTCAACGATGCGATTGCCCGCGACCGCGCAGCACTCGCCGAAGTGCGCGCCGAAGCGCAAGGCATCGCGCGCGAGACCGATCTCGCCAATCGCCGCCTGCAGGGGATCGCCGCCGAGCGAGCGGCGTGGGACGAGCGCCAAAACAAAGCCGCAGCGCAGATCGCCACCGTCGGGCAGCGCATCGAGGAAGCGACGCGCGAGCGCGTGGAGCTCGCCGACGCGCCGGCGAAATTCGCCGGCCAGCGCCAAGCGCTGATCGGCGAGATCGAGACGGCGAGCGCAGCGCGCCGCGATGCCGCCGACCGGCTGGCGGAGGGCGAAACCGCGCTCGCCGCCGCCGGCAAAGCCGCGCGCGTCGCGCTCGAAGCGGTCGGCGAAGCGCGCGCCGAAGCCGCGCGCGCCGAGGAGCGCCGCGACGGCGCCAAACGCCGCTTGGCCGACGTCGAGCATGAAATCCGCGACGCCTTCGACGTGGAACCTGTCGGCGCGGCCGAGCTTGCCGAGATCAAGGCGGATGCGCCGTTGCCTGAAATGGGCGAGGTCGAAGGCCGCCTCGACCGCATCCGCCGCGAACGCGAGCGCCTCGGCTCGGTAAACCTGCTCGCCGAGCAGGAATTGCGCGCAGTCGAAACCCAGCACGGCACGCTCACCGCCGAACGCGACGACCTCATCGAAGCGATCAAACGGCTGCGGCAGGGCATTCACAGCCTCAACCATGAAGCGCGCGAACGGCTGCTGGCGTCGTTCGCCACCGTCAACGAGCACTTCAAGAAACTGTTCGCCGAGTTGTTCGGCGGCGGCAACGCCGAACTGCGGCTGATCGAGAGCGAGGACCCGCTCGAAGCCGGTCTCGAAATCATGGCGAAGCCGCCGGGCAAGAAGTCGGTCACCTTGTCGCTGCTCTCCGGCGGCGAGCAGGCGCTCACCGCTTTGGCGCTGATCTTTGCCGTGTTTCTAACCAATCCGGCGCCGATCTGCGTGCTCGACGAAGTCGACGCGCCGCTCGACGACTACAATGTCGAGCGCTTCTGCGACCTGCTTGACGAGATGACGCGCGCCACCGACACCCGCTTCATCATCATCACCCACAACCCGATCACCATGGCGCGCATGAACCGCCTCTACGGCGTGACCATGGCCGAGCGCGGCGTCTCGCAACTGGTCTCGGTCGATCTAGAAGGCGCGGTGAAACTGCGGGAAGCGAGCTAGTCGTCCGATTCTAACATTCGCATCCCGGTTCGGTGGCTGTCATGCGAATGTTAGAATCAAAGGACCACCAGAAAATATAAGTCTTAGTGGAGCTTTGGATTTGACATTCGCTTCGCGAGCTCGCGGCTGGTGGGTAGCGAATGTCAAATCCGCTCCACTGGCGCCGATGCTGCGCTGACGTCGACCAGGCCCGCTGTCGGCCGCCCCTTGGAGCGCCGGCTCGCCCGCGTGCGCTGACGCTCATGCGTTCCCCAGCTTGAACAGCCGCCGCGCATTGCCGCGCCCGATCTTCATCCGGTCGTTCTCGCTGATCGGGCAGGCATCGAACCAGTTCGCCGCGTGATCGATGTTCTCGAACGGCCAGTCGGTCGAGAACATGATCCGGTCGACGCCGAGTTCGAGCATGGCGTTGAGCAGCGCCGGCGTATGGAAATTGCCGGACGTGGTGACGTAGAAGTTTTCGCGGAAGTATTCGCGGATCGGCTTCTGCGCCGGATATTTGTTGCGATCCGGAATCCAGCCGTTGGCGTTGTCGACGCGCCACAGCGCAAACGGCAGATTCTCGCCCATGTGGCCGAGAATGATCTGCAGGCGCGGATGGGCGTCGAACAGTCCCGAGCCCATCAGGCGGAGCGCATGCACTGCGGTTTCCTGGGCGAAAGCCCAGATCGGCCCCATGAGCCACGGATGGCCTTCGTAGATTTTGGCGTCGCGCGGCAGCGGATTGCGCGGATGCAGATAGAACGGCGCGTCCAGGCGTTCCGCCGTCGCCCAGAACGGCCGGAACTGCGGCAGGTCGTAGTACAGCACCGTGTCAGCATCGTTGACCTGGGAAAATCCGTTGACCAGCGCGCCGCGAAAGCCGAGCTCCTTCACGCAGCGTTCGAGTTCGCGCGCGGCGCGCTCGCTATCCTGCATCGGCAAGGCCGCGAACCCCTGAAACCGGTCCGGCCGCTTGGCCACCTGTTCGGCGAGATAGTCGTTGGCCCGTCGCGCAATCTCTTCGGCCCGCGCTGCATCGGGGATGGCCTGCACGGCTGGAGCGTTGAGCGACAGTAGCATCATTTCGATGCCGTGCTGGTCCATCAGCGCGAGCCGTCTGTCATGCAGATCGAGCACGCGGCTCTTGACCTCTTCCCAGACGCGATCGGGGAAGTAGCCGCGCGAATCGGCAAGCGTGTCCGGAATGGCGAAATGTTCCTCGAGTGCGATCTTCCCCAGCATGACCCCTTCCTTGCGCCACCACTGGATGGCGGCGCGCCACAGGCGTTGGCCTTAACACGTCCTGGCGGACTGCCCCGTTCGCCAACTGCCGCCGCATTCGCTGGCATGGTTTTGGCGAGGAGACAATTGCTTCCTTCCCGGTGTCCCATTTCGGGGCAGCGGGCAAACGGGTCTTTGTGCGGGAAGGGCGGCGAGACGCTGGCGCGGATGAATACGCACCACCAAGGGTATACGCTGGCGTCACCGCCGCAGACGAGCCCGGCCTTGCGCGCCTGGGCGGTGCTGTCGCGCGGGACCTTTTCTGGCGCGGTGTTTCTGACCGACGTCGCCCTGATCGTGGCGGTGTCGTGCCTTACCGGCATCGCCTATCACCTGGCGGTTTACGGCGATGCCGGCAACGTCGGCTCATTCGTCCAGGGCGGCGTCGTGGCGGCGTGCATCTTCGCCATTGCCAACCTGTTCCGCCGCGAATACCGGCTGCCGAACTTCTATTCCTTCAAGCCGCATGCCCGACGCACCATCCAATTGTGGAACGTCACGCTGATTTGCATGCTGATGCTCGGCTTTCTCACCCACACCGGCACCGACTATTCGCGCGCCTGGATCGTGCTGTTCTATGGCGTCACGCTCGCCGCATTGATCGTGCTGCGTTACATCATCGTGCGCGTCAGCGCGCGGGCGCGCGCCGCCGGCCTATTGTCGGCGCAGCGCATTTTCCTGGTCGGGACCGGCGCGCATGTCGGCGCTTTTGTCAACCGCCACGAGCCGTGGCAGCTCGGCATCAACGTGGTCGGCTGCCGATTTCTGACCCCGGTCGTCGCCAGTGCGTCCGAGGCGGAGCGGCAGGCTGCGCTCGATCGTGACTTGGCCGCCGCCGTCGCCAGCGCGCGCAGGCTCGCCCCGGACGCAATCTTCGTGCTGCTGCCCTGGTCCGCGACCGCAACCATCGAACGCTGCGCCGAAACCTTCCTGGCGTTGCCGGTCGAGATCCATCTCGGTCCCGAAGAGGTCCTGCACAAGTTCGACGAAATCAGACTGTCGACGCTCGGCCCGGTTACCAGCCTGCAGCTCACGCGCCGGCCGTTATCGCGATTGGAAATCATGCAGAAGCGGTTGTTCGATCTGGTGCTGGCGGCGGCGGCCTTGATCGTCGCGACCCCGCTTCTTCTGCTCGTCGCCGCTCTCATTAGGATCGACAGCCCGGGGCCGATCTTGTTCGTACAGCGCCGCTACGGCTTCAACCAGCAGCCGTTCCGCATCATCAAATTCCGTACCATGCGCACGCTCGACGACGGCAGCCGGCAGGCTACGCGCCGCGATCCGCGCTTGACCCGAATCGGCGCCTGGCTGCGCCGCTGGAACATCGACGAGATGCCGCAGCTGTTCAATGTTTTGACCGGCGACATGTCGCTGGTCGGTCCGCGTCCGCACCCGCTGCCGCTAGACGACGAGTACCAGCGCCGCATCGCTCTCTATGCGCGGCGGCACAACGTCAAGCCGGGCATCACCGGCTGGGCCCAGGTTCACGGCCATCGCGGGGAGACCGATACCGACGAGAAGATGCGCAATCGCATCGCCTGCGATCTGTTCTACATCGACAATTGGTCGCTGTGGCTCGACCTGAAGATCATCGCCCGCACGCTGCTTTCGCGCGCCGCCTACAGAAACGCCTATTAGGGCATGATCCGGAAAAGCGGACACCGGCGTTCCGAAACGTTGAGAGCGCAATCGATTGAATCTGAGACGATTGCGCGCTTGGACCGGTCCGGTCCCGCGGGCCGGCGGGATGTGAGGCGTCAGTCGGCCAGGGCCGAAATCGCGTAGACCGCGCCCAAAGTGACAAGCGCCGTCGAAACCCACAGCGCCCCGATCAGCAGCCACACCGGATGCGGCTTGCTCGCCGCCGCCGGCGGGTCGGTCCACGATTGCAGGGCCGGCTCAGCTCTGCGCAATGCAGCCGCTGCAAGCTCAATCGCGGCAATATCGCGCTCGAGCTGATCGCGGTCGCCCGTGGCAAGCGGGCCGAGACCGGCTGCGCTCACCCGCACAGCTCCGTTCCGAATTCCGTCAAGGCTGCGAGTTCGATCAAAGACCGCGGCGCCCCGGGTGCTGTCCGCGGAAACACGGCTGACAGGATTTGGCATGACGCTCGCCTTTATGTCCGGCTAATTCCCTAACCGACACGGCCGCGCCCGGCGATATTCATCGCAAGCTAACCTTAACGGCATCATCGAATTATCCTATCTATGGGGGCGGAGCGCGGCGGCGCCTACCGTTCTGGCGGCAGCCGGCAGGCGCCGTGCTCCGGTCCGCATTGCGGCCAGCGATCTTGCACCAGCCGAGGGTTGCGCCGATGAGCACTTCGACTCTGATTATCCTTGCCGTGATCGTCGTTTTGGTTCTGTGGGCGATCACGACGTTCAACAGCCTCGTGTCCATGCGCCAGCGGGTCAACGCCGCCTTCGCCGACGTCGACGTGCAACTGCGCCAGCGCCACGATCTTGTTCCCAACCTGGTCGAGACGGTGAAGGGCTATGCCGCACATGAGCGCGGCACGCTCGACGAGGTGGTGAAGGCGCGCAATGCTGCCGTCGCCGCCCAGGGTCCGGCGCAGCAAGCCGCGGCCGAGACCATGCTATCGGGCGCCTTGCGGCAGCTGTTCGCGCTGTCCGAGGCCTATCCCGATCTCAAAGCCAACGCCAATTTCCAGGCCTTGCAGGCTGAGCTGACCGACATTGAGAACAAGATCGCGGCCGCCAGGCGCTATTTCAACAATGCGGTGCAGGAATACAATGCCGGCATACAAAGGTTCCCGGCGGCGCTGTTTGCCTCCGGCTTCGGCTTTGCGCCCAAGGACTTCTTCGACCTCGGCGACGAGCGCAAGACGCTCGGCGAGGCGCCGCAGGTGAAGTTTTAGGGCAAATCCAATGCGGCTGGTGCGAACGCCCGTCATCCGCCGGTCCGCGGCAAAGCGGGGACCGCGACCCGGATACCCGCTGGCGCGGGGCTGAGCCGGAGCCGACCATGGCCGCGTACGGGCTGTACAGCCACATCCAATCGAATCGGCGGCGCTCGATTGCGCTCCTCGTCGGCCTGTTCTTCCTCGTCTACCTGATGGTCTATGCCGGCGCGTTGACGGCGGAAGCCTTGTCGTTCAACGCCGATTTCGACACGCTGATGTGGCGCGCCTGGAACGATCTCATCGCCGCGGCGCCGGTGGCAACGGTCGGCACCGCGATCTGGGTGGTGATCGCCTACTTCTTCCATCAAACCATGATCGACGCCATGACCGGCGGTCGCCAGGTAACGCGGACCGAACAGCCGCGACTCTACAACATCCTGGAAAACCTCTGCATCTCACGCGGCATCACCATGCCCAAGCTCAAGATAATGGATGCCGACGCGCTCAATGCCTTCGCCACCGGCATGAACGAGAGACAATATTCCATCACCATCACGTCCGGTCTGCTCGATCGGCTCAACGACGCCGAAGTCGAAGCGGTGCTCGGTCACGAACTCACTCACATCCGCAACGGCGACGTGCGCATGATGGTCATCGCCGTAATCATTGCGGGGGCGATTTCGTTCTTTGCGGAACTGTTCTTCCGGCTCTGGTTCTACGGCGGCTTCCGCGGGTCGCGTTCGTCGGATGAGCGCAGAGGCGGCGGCGCGGGTCTCGCCATCCTGATCGCGATCGCTCTCGTCGTCGTCGCTTATGTGTTGTCGTTCATCATCCGGTTGGCGTTGTCGCGGTCCCGGGAATACCTGGCCGATGCCGGCTCGGTCGAGCTGACCAAAAATCCCGACGCCATGATCGCGGCGCTGCGCAAGATCGAGGGCCGCGGCGAACTGCCGGGAGCCACCTCCGCATTGATGGAAATGTGCGTCGACAATCCGCGGGTAGGTTTCGGCGAATTGTTCGATACCCATCCTTCGGTGGACAACCGCGTCGCCGCCTTGGTGAAATACGCCGGTGGACACGATCCAGGGCCGCTGGCCCTGCCTGCGCCGGGCGACGACGCCACGGCGGCTGCGGGGCCGTGGGGCCCCTCAGCCGGGCGGGACGCCGATCAAGCTCCGGCCGCGGAAAGCGACGCCTCCGCTGGACCCTGGGGCCCGCACGACGGGCGTTAGTCGCAATCCCGTCACAAAATTAGCTCTATCCGTCGGCAAGCCTCCACACTGCGCGAAACAGCGTGGCGCATCATAAGGCTTCCAAACCGTTACTGGGGTGTGTAGAACCGTTGCAGGGAAATATTACGTGACGCGCTCGATTTGGCCGCAGTCAACCCGTTGCTACGCAAAGCCGGACCCATCAACGCCAACGGCGGCCGAGCGCCTGTGAAGGATCGACCATGGCAAAGCCGACCGTGATCGTCGTAGGTGCGGACAAGGGAGGCGTCGGCAAGACCACGGTCTCCCGCACGCTGCTCGATTATTTCACCGCGCATCACGTACCGACGCGCGCCTTCGACACCGAGTCGCCCAAGGGCACGCTGAAGCGCTTCCATCCGGACAGCACCGAAATCGTCGACGTCACCTCGGTCTCCGACCAGATGCGGATCTTCGACACGCTGTCGAGCACCGAAGCGAGCGTCACGATCATCGACGTGCGCGCCGGGCTGCTGTCGCCGACCCTGCGCTCGTTGCGCGACATCGGCTTCCTCGACGCCGTGAAGAAGGGACAGCTGACGTTCGTAGTCTTCCACATTCTCGGCTCCTCGATCGCTTCGCTGAACGAGATCGAAGACACCGCCACCTTCACGGCCGACAGCAAGTATTTCCTGGTCAAGAACTTCATCAACAATACCAGCTTCTTCGAATGGGATCAGGCCACGCACTCTTCCTACTTCAAGAAGCTCAAGGATGCGATCGAGATCACCATCCCGAAGCTCAACGAGATGGCCTACGAGCAGGTCGAACTGGCCTCGGTGCCGTTCCTAACCTTCGTCGCCAACAAGGGACCAAAGGGGGACACGGCCAACTACTCGTTCGTGCTGCGCGGCTATGTGCGGCACTGGCTCGGCAATGTCTGGGCCGAGTATGACCGCATCAAGCTCAACGACATCATCGTCGGCAGCGGCGGTGTCGGCGCCGCGTCGCCGCCGAGCGGGCCACGCGTTCAAGTCGTCAGGTCGTAGATCGCGCGGGCGCGTTATTCGCGGCGCGGCGGCACCCGAAAGACCGCTTGCAAAGATGCAACCGGTTCCCCTCTACATCATCGCCTCGCCGCGCCCGCGGACCGGCAAGACGCTGATCTCCCGGCTGATGCTCGAATTTTTCCGCGCCGACCGCCGGCCGCTGGTCGGTTACGATCTCAACCCGCGCGAGCCCGCGTTCGCGGAGCGCTTCCCGAAACTGGTCTGGCCGGCGGACATCGCCGACACCCGCGGCCAGATGGAATTGTTCGATCGGCTGATCGTCGACAGCGCAAGCACCAAGGTCGTCGACCTCGGGTACGGCCCATTCGAACAATTCTTCACCGTCATGGGCGAAATCGGCTTTCTGCAGGAGGCGCGGCGACGGCTGATCGAGCCAGTCGTCCTGTTCGTAACCGATCCGGCGCCGTCGACCGTGCGCAGCTACGCCGAACTGCGGCACCGCCTCGCCGCTTCGTTCGTGCCGGTGCACAACGAAGCGGTGTCGGTGATGTTTGCCCGCGAAGACTTTCCGCCGACGCGGGCCGAATGCAGCCTGATCCGCATCCCGCGCCTGTCACCGATCGTACGCGGGGTCATCGACCGCCCGAACTTCTCGTTCGCCGCCTACGCGACCGAGCAGCCCGGCGGCACGACCGAGGTGCATCAGTGGGTCGGGGAAGTCTTTGCCGAATTTCGCGAACTCGAGTTGCGCCTGCTCATGGGCCGGCTCTCGGCTTCGCTCGGCGACACCGTGACCTGACCGGCGGGACCGATTTAAGCGAGCGCCCGGGGCAGTCGTGCCAAGCGACGGCGCCGATCAATGTCCCTCAAAGCTGATCAGGGTGCGCACCGGTACACCGAGCCGTCTGATCTTCTCCGCGCCGCCAAGATCCGGCAGATCGATGATGAAGCAGGCGGCCAGCACGTCGGCGCCCATCTGCTTCAACAGCTTGCAGGCGGCTTCCGCGGTCCCGCCGGTGGCGACGAGGTCGTCGACCAGGATGACCCGTTCGCCCTGCATCACCGCGTCCTCGTGCATCTCCATCTCGTCGATGCCGTATTCGAGGGAGTAGCCGATGCTGACGCGCTTGAACGGCAGCTTGCCCTTCTTGCGGATCGGCACGAAACCGGCCGAGACCTGGTGGGCCACGGCGCCGCCAAGGATGAAGCCGCGGGCCTCGATGCCGGCCACCTTGTCGATCTTGCCGCCGGCCCAGGGATGCACCAGCTCGTCCACGGCGCGGCGGAAGGCCCGGGCATCGCCAAGGAGCGTGGTGATGTCGCGAAACACGATGCCCGGTTTGGGATAATCCGGGATGCTGCGGATCGCGGCTTTGAGGTCGTTTTGGAACACCACCGTCGTCATGGTTGAGGCCCCATTCTCATTTGCCCCCTACCTTTAGCGCAGATGCCGCGCCGGGCGAGCGCAGAATGCTTGCAGCCGACCGCACTCTGGCGAACCATGGCGGTCGAGGCAACCGGAGACCCGCCATGGCTGAGAATTTTCAGCGCTTCGTCATCGTCGATCTGCGCATTCCCTTCGTTCGCCTGGTCCTGTTTTTCATCAAAGCGGCGCTGGCCGCGATTCCTGCGGCGATCTTCGTCGGCTTCCTGATCATGGTGGTGACGGCGATCATTGCCGCGCTGGTAAGCGACGGTGGTTTCCTGATGATGCGGCGCTGGTCGTTCTGAGCCGATTTTTCGCGCGCAACCGAACTGACGCCCCGAGCCCCAAGTCCACGAACATGGGCCTTTCTCCGGGTCGGCGACGGCCCGCGCGCCTCAACCGCTGGAAGTCTCGCTCGCGCCAGCGGACAATGTCATTCTCCGGCGCGTCGGCAGAGCGGCTGGCCGCGACCGAACAATGTCGTTGCGGTCGCGCGCACCGGCCAAGCGGCGGCGGCGGTCCGAGCAGTTCAGGTCTGCTTGACCTCGTGCCACACCTTCCTCTTGGTGAAATACAGCAGGCCCGTCAGCACGATCAGGTAGATGAACACCTGAAAGCCAAGCCGCTTGCGCTCGTCGAGCTTCGGCTCGGCGGCCCAGGCCAGGAAGGCGGCGACGTCGCGGCCGTACTGATCGACAGTCGCCGGGGTGCCGTCGGTGTATTCCACTTGGCCGTCGCTCAGAGGCTTGGGCATGCCGATGGCGTGGCCCGGAAAGTACTTGTTGTATTGCGCGCCAGGCGGCAGCGTGAAGCCCGGCGGCGGCTCCTCGTAGCCGTTGAGGATGGCGTGGATGTAATCGGGGCCTTCCTCCTGGTACTGCGTGAACGCGTCGAAGATGAACCAGGGAAAGCCGCGCTCATAGGTCCGCGCCTTGGCAAGCTCGGACATGTCCGGAGGCAAGGCGCCGCCGTTGGCGTTGCGGGCGACCTGATCATTGGCAAATGGCGGCGGGAAATGATCGGCGATTTTGCCGGGGCGCTGGTACATCTCGCCCTGATCGTTGGGCCCTGCCGTCACCTGGAAAGTCGCGGCGATCGCGGCGGCCTGCGCCTCGGTGAAGCCGGGACCGCCGGGATCGGCGAGATTGCGGAACGCCAAGAGCTTCAGGCTGTGACAATTGGAGCAGACTTCGCGATAGATCTTGAATCCGCGCTGCAGCTGCGCCGGATCGTAGAGGCCGAACGGCCCAGCGAACGACCAGTGCTGGCGCGGCGGAATATCGGGTTCCTGTGCCGACGCCGCGCGCATGCCGGGAGCGGCGAGCAAGACGGCGGCGGCCAAGGCAAGAGCGATGCTGCTGTAACGGACGTTCATGGCCGGCCTCCTAAACGTGTGCGGCCGTGGACGGCGACGCTGCGGCGGCGGCCGACCGACCTTGGCGCAAGACCGCTTCGGAAATGGAGTTCGGCAGCGGCTTTGTGGTCTCAAACAATCCGAGCAGCGGCAGGATGACGAGCAGGAAGACGAAGTAATAGGCAGTCAGAATCCGCGCCGCGATCACGTAGCCGCCTTCGGGCGGCTGCGAGCCCAGATATCCGAGGCCGACCACGACCAGGAAAAATACGATCAGGAATTGCCGGTAGAGCGGCCGGTAGTTCGCCGACCGCACGCGCGACGTATCGAGCCACGGCAGGAAGGCGAGCAGCACGATGGAGGCCAGTAGCGCAATGACGCCGAGGAGCTTGTTCGGGATCGCGCGCAGAATGGCGTAGAACGGCAGATAGTACCATTCCGGCACGATGTGCGTGGGCGTCTGGCTCGGATTGGCCGGAATGTAGTTGTCGGAATGGCCGAGATAGTTGGGAATGTAGAAGACGAACCAGGCCAAGAACAGGCAGAACACGCCGATGAAGAAGACATCCTTGACGGTCGCATGGGGCGTGAACGCGACCGTATCCTTCGCGGTCTTGGGCTCGACTCCGGTCGGGTTGTTCTGCCCGACCATGTGCAGCGCCCAGACGTGCAGCACGACCACGCCGGCGATGACAAACGGCAACAGGTAGTGCAACGAATAGAAGCGGTTCAACGTCGGATTGCCGACGGCATAGCCGCCCCACAGCCAGGTGACGATCGGATCGCCGACCAAGGGGATGGCGGAGAACAGATTGGTGATCACGGTCGCCGCCCAGAAGCTCATCTGGCCCCACGGCAGCACGTAGCCCATGAAGCCGGTGACCACCATCAAGAGGAACAGGATGACGCCGAGAATCCACAGCACCTCGCGCGGATCCTTGTAGGATCCGTAATACATGCCGCGCACGATGTGGGCATAGACCGCAACAAAGAAGAACGAGGCGCCGTTGGCATGCAGATAGCGCAGCAGCCAGCCGTAATTGACGTCGCGCATGATGGATTCGACGGAATCGAAGGCGAAATCGACATGCGGCGTGTAGTGCATCGCCAGCACGATGCCGGTGACGATCTGCACGCCGAGCATGAAGGTGAGAATGCCGCCGAACGTCCACCAGTAGTTCAGGTTGCGCGGCGTCGGATAAACGACAAACGACGAATAGACGAGACCCGCGATCGGCAGCCGGCGCTCCAACCATTTCATGACGGAGCTTTGCGGCTGGTAGACCGAATGTGCGCTCATTGTCGAACCTTATCCGTTGGTGGGCGCGGTTATGCGGATCCGGGATCGCGCTGTGGGATTGAACAGTAGAGGTTACGCCGCGATGGCTTCGCTGCGGAGATTGTTGTCACCGTCTCAACCTCTTCCGTCTTGCCGGTTGCGCCATCCGCGCAGCCCGGGGGTTGCGGCGGCGGAAGGCACTCAGTCTCATCCGACCTTGGGGGGAGATCAGAGGCGACCCGATCCGGCGGCGTGTTATTGGCACCCTTGCCGCGAGAGTGCAAGTGCGCGATCACCGCCGCCTAAAAAGCCGCAGGGGCGGCCGGCCTGCCCATTTCGGGCCCGACGAACAACAGAATCGGATAGCCAAGGCCCCGCCCCGCACCCACTGAACGCCGCTCATGCGCATCGCCCTTTACGAGCCCGACATCCCGCAGAACACCGGAACCATTCTGCGCCTGTGCGCGTGCTTTGGCATCGAGGCCCACATTATCGAGCCCGCCGGCTTCCCGACCACCGACCGCGCCTTCCGCCGCGCCGGCATGGACTACCTCGCCGAGGTCACCATCGTGCGCCACCGCTCGTGGCGCGATTTCGAAGACTGGAGACGCAACGGGCGTCATCGCCTGGTGCTGTTCACGACCACGGCATCGCTCTCCTATCTCGATTGCCGCTACCGGGCCGACGACGTGCTCCTGTTCGGGCGCGAATCGGCGGGCGTTCCGGAAACGGTCCATGCCGTCGCCGATGCGCGCGTGGCGATTCCCATGCGCGCGGGCTTGCGCTCGCTCAACGTTGCGGTAGCAGCGGCGATGGCGGCCGGCGAGGCGCTACGGCAGACCGTTGAAATACCCCACCGGCGGCCGGGCTAACGAGACCTGGCTCGCCCGAAAAATCGAGGCCGCATGATTTGCGGCGGCTTATGCCGCCACTACGCCGGCGCGGCCGCTTTCCACCGCAAACGTCCGCAGCGTCGAAATATCGGCCTTGGGATCGCTGGCGTCGGAGACGACGCGCATCCGCACCTGCAAGTGGGCGCGCTCGAGAGCGACGCTGGTATAGCCGCGCTGCCGGCTGTCGAAAAACTGCACGTGCGGATTGTACGGCAGCGCCTTCGCGATCGGCTCGTAGGGCGGCCCGTAAGACGCGATCGAAGTGCCGACGAATTCCGTCGCCACGACCGCGGAGGCCGGATCGTCGAAATCGAGCTTCAGATCGTTGGCGAAGAACGAATGGATGTCGCCGCTGAAGATCACGGGATTGGACACTTTGCGGTCGTGGATGCGCTTGAGCAGCCGCGTGCGGCTCGCCGGGTAGCCGTCCCAATCGTCGGTCGAGAACTTGAAGTCGTCGCCTTGCTTGAGGCGGACCTGCGCCATCATCACGTCCTGGGCGACCAGGTTCCACTGCGCCTTGGAGTGGACGAGGTTGGAGGCAAGCCAGGCCTCCTGGGCAAAGCCCAGCATGGTGCGGCCGGCCTCGCGCCGCTCGGGACAACTGGCATTGGATTCCAGATGGCTGCCGCCTTTATCCGGCGGCGCATAGCAGGCTTCGCGCGAACGGTATTGCCGTCCGTCGAGCACCGACATGCCCAAGAGGTCGCCGAAGGTGAAGCGGTCGTAGACCCGCATCGACGGCCCTTCCGGCCGCGACATGATCGGCCGCAGCGGCATGTGCTCGTAGAAGGCCCGGTAGGCCGCCGCCCGTCGCCGCAGAAATAGTGCCGGGTCGTCGAAATTCTTCGACCACTTGTCGGCGTAGTCGTCCTGGACCTCGTGATCGTCCCAGGTGGCGATCGCCGGCACCTCGGCGTGCAGCCGCTGCAGGTCGGGATCGAGCCGGTACTGCGCATAGCGATTGCGGTAGGTCGGCAGCGTCGCGGCCTCGATGCCGTCGGAGTGGCGGCGCACGACCGGGCGCCTTTCCTCGATATATTCGTAGATGTAGTCGCCGAGAAAGAGCACGAACTCCGGATGTTCGTCGGCCAGGTGGCGATAGGCGGAGAAATAGCCGTGCTCGTAATTGGCGCAGGAGACAAAGCCGAAGCGCAGCCGCTCGATCGGGCTTCCCGGGGCCGGCAAGGTCGCGGCACGCCCGATGCGGCTTGAAGCCGCCCCGTCCATGAAACGATACCAGTACGGCCGCCCGGATTGCAGCCCGGACACGTCGACATGCACCGAATAGGCAAAGGCCTGCTCGGCGGCCGCCTCACCGCGGCGGACCACATCGCGCATCGCCGGATCGGTCGCGATCTCGTAGGCGACCGCGACATCGCCGCCGTGCATGCCGCCGGGGGTTTCCGGGTTGCTCGACAAGGGCTCGGGCGCGAGCCGCGTCCACAGCACGAAGCCGTCGGGGCGCGGCGCGCCGGCGGCGACGCCGAGGCTGAAGGGATCGCCGGCCGCGCCCCAGCTCGGCGCCGCGGCATAGCGCAACAGCGCCGGCGCTGCGATCAGCGTAAGACCGGCGCCGGCGGCGCCTTGCAGCAGGCGGCGGCGGGTCGGCCGGCTGGCGGCATTTGTCGGGTTCGGCATCGGGAAACTCGGCATCTCGTTTGTGGCGGATCGATGGGTTCGAGGCTTGCGGCAGATCAATATACTGGCGCGCCATTGTGACATCAGGGAAAAAGCTTAACCCTTTGCCATTGTGAATTGGCCGTGATCGGCCGACCGCCTTTCGGATCGTAAGATGGACGCAAACCTGATCGACAGCCGCAAAGCCCGTGCCCGCTCCTGGTTCGAGAAGCTGCGCGACGACATCGTGACAGCCTTCGAGGCGCTTGAGGACGATCTGCCCGCCGGCGCGCCGCTTGCCGACCGCGCGCCGGGCCGCTTCGTCCGCACGCCGTGGCAGCGTACCGACCACACCGGCGCCCCCGGCGGCGGCGGCGTCACGGCGATGATGCGGGGCCGGGTCTTCGAGAAGGTCGGCGTCCATGTCTCGACCGTGTTCGGCGAATTCGCCCCGGAATTCCGCAAGGACATCCCGGGCGCCGCCGACGATCCGCGGTTTTTCGCCACCGGCATCTCGCTGATCGCCCACATGCACAATCCGCATGTGCCGGCGGTGCACATGAATACGCGCTTCGTCATGACCACGAAGGCCTGGTTCGGCGGCGGCGCCGACCTGACGCCGGTGCTCGATCGCCGGCGCACCCAGGACGACCCGGACACGATTGCCTTCCATGCCGCCATGAAGGGCGCCTGCGATGCCCATTTGGCGGTCGCGCCCTACGCCAAGTTCAAGGCGTGGTGCGACGACTATTTCTTTCTCAAGCACCGCAATGAGCCGCGCGGCATCGGCGGCATTTTCTACGACTGGCTCGATTCCGGCGACTGGGACGCCGACTTCGCCTTCACGCAGGACGTGGGCCGCGCCTTCCGCGCCGTCTACCCGGAACTGGTGCGCCGGAACTTCGCCAAGCCCTGGAGCGAAGCCGACCGCGACGAGCAGCTCGTGCGCCGCGGCCGCTACGTCGAGTTCAATTTGCTCTACGACCGCGGTACGGTGTTCGGCCTGCGCACCGGCGGCAACGTCGAATCGATCCTGTCGTCGATGCCGCCGGTAGTGAAGTGGCCGTGACCACAACGACGAGCCTGCGCCATGGATCTCGGCATCGCCGGCCGTAAAGCGATCGTTTGCGCCTCGAGCCGCGGGCTCGGCCGGGCCTGCGCCAAGGCACTGGCGGAGGCCGGCTGCGACGTTGTCATCAATGGCCGCGACCGCGACCGTCTCGAAGCGACGGCCGCCGAGCTGCGGCAGGCAACCGGCGCCAGGATCGTTGCGGTCGCCGCCGATGTCGCTTCCAGCGCCGGGCAGACGGCGCTGTTTGCCGCCTGTCCCGAGCCGGACATTCTCGTCAACAACAATGCCGGCCCGCCGTTCCGCGACTTTCGCGCGCTCGACCGGCAAAAGCTGCTCGACGGCGTCACTGCCAACATGGTCGTGGCGATCGAGCTCGTTCAGAAGGCGATCGATCCGATGGTCGCCAAGAAGTTCGGCCGCATCGTCAATATCACTTCGGGCTCGGTGAAAATGCCGCTGGTCGGGCTCGACCTGTCCTCCGGCGCCCGCGCCGGCCTGACCGCGTTCCTGGCGGGCGTGGCGCGCTCCGTCGCCGCCTCGAACGTCACCATCAATTTCATCCTGCCGGGTATCTTCGCCACCGACCGGTTGCGCTCTTACGTCGCCAACACGGCGAAGACCAAAGGCATCAGCGAAGAGGCGGCGCTTGCCGAACGCATCGCCACGGTCCCGGCCCGGCGCGTCGGCGATCCGGACGAGTTCGGCGCGGCCTGCGCCTTCCTCTGCTCGGCGCATGCCGGCTACATCACCGGCCAGAATTTGCTGATGGACGGCGGCGTTTTCCCCGGCGCGTTCTGATCCGTCTTGCGGCGGGACGGGAAAACCGCGATTGTCCCGTGCAGACCGATGTCGCCCGGCCAGCAATGCCTCCCGACGCAAGCACGCCGACGTTAGCGCGGCGCTTCGATCCGCTGTCGCCCGAGCAGCGGGACAATCCATTCGACGTTCTCGCCGTGGCCCGCCGCGAGCAACCCGTCTTCCACGTGCCGGCGCTCGATCTGTGGGTCGTCACCCGCTACGACGACGTGCTTGCGGTGCTCAAGGATCACGACACCTTCTCGTCGACCGGGGCGCTGAAATCGGCGCCGCTGCCGGAGGCGGTGGCGGCCGTGCTGGCCGAGGGTTACCGCGAGATGCCCTACATCATCGAGGTCGACCCGCCGCTGCACGATCGCATCCGCGGGCTCGCGACCAAGGCCTTCACGCCGCGGCGCATCGCGTCGCTCGAACCGGCCATCCGCCGCATCGTCGACAACCTCCTCGACGCGCTGCCGCCCGAAGGCGAGACCGACCTGATCGGGGCCTTCGCCTGGCCGCTGCCGCTGCGCGTGCTCGGCGAGTTTCTCGGCCTGCCGCGCGCCGATCTGGCACAGCTGCACGTCTGGGGCAACGATTGGCTCTTGGTCCAGCAGGCGGGCCCGGAGGAGAAACGGATCGCGCACGCCAAGGGCACGGTGGCGCTGCAACGTTATTTCCTCGACGCCGTGAAGCAGCGCGAGCGCGAGCCGACCGACGACCTGATCGGCGCGCTCGTTGCCGCCCGTTCGCAGCTCGATCCGCCGCTCACCGACGTTGAGATCGCCGGCCTGCCGCTCGACCTCATGGTCGCAGGCCACGTCACCGTGACCCGGGCGATCGGCAGTGCGGTCAACGTCCTGTTCTCATGCCCGCAACTTCGCGAACCGCTGCTCGACCCGGAACGGGCGCCGCAGACGATCGAGGAGATTCTGCGGCTCGAGTCGCCCGCGCAGGGGCTGTTTCGCACGGCCACGCGGGACGCCGAACTGAGCGGCGTCCCCATACCGGGCGGCGCGCGCATCATGGTTCATTTCGCTTCGGCCAATCGCGACGAATGCGTCTTCGCCGACGCCGATCGACTGCAGCCCGATCGTGCCGACCTCGTCCGCCACGTGGCGTTCGGCAAAGGCATTCATTTCTGCATCGGGGCGCCGCTGGCGCGGCTCGAACTCGCCATCGCGCTGCCGGCGCTGCTGCGGCGGCTGCCGGGACTGCGGCCAGGGGGCCGCCCAAGCGTTCGCGAGCCGGTATTCTTTGCGCGCGGCTTTGCCGAACTGCATGTGGCTTGGGGCTGAGAGGTTCGCATGGACATCGTGATCGTGACCGGCGCCGCCGGCGATATCGGCCGTGTCTACGCCAGTGCGCTGGCCAGGGCCGGTTACGGCGTCGTCGCCGCCGACCTGAAAGCACCGGAGGCGCTCGCCGATGAGATTCAAGCCGACGGCGGAAACGCGCTCGCCGTCGAAACCGACGTCAGCGACCGGGCATCGACCGAGGCGATGGCGGCGCGCGTACTCGACCGCTTCGGCCGCATCGACGGCCTCGTCAACAACGCCGCCTATTACAGCGCCATCGTCAAGAAGGACTTCACCGAACTGAGCGACCGGGAGTGGGATCACTGTTTCGCCGTCAATGTCCGCGGCGCCTGGCTGTGCGCCCGTGCCGTCGTTCCGGCGATGAAGCGGCAGGGACGTGGCAAGATCGTCAACATATCGTCGATGACCGTGCCGACGGCGCCGCCCGGCATCGCCCACTACGTCGCCTCGAAGGCCGCGATCGTCGGGCTGACGCGGGCGCTCGCGCGCGAACTCGGCGAACACCGCATCTGCGTCAACACGCTGTCGCCGGATTACATCGCCTTTGACCGCGACTACGACAACCGCCAACCCGAGATGCGCCAGATGCTGACGGCGCAGCGCTGTTTCCGCCGCGAGGAGCGCGCCGACGATCTGGTCGGAACGCTGCTCTATCTGCTCGGGGCCGGATCGGACTTCGTCACCGGCCAGGACATCTGGGTCAACGGCGGCCGCGCCTTCGGCTGACGGCTGCCGCCGCCGGAGCCGGAGAATGCAAAGACCGATCCCCCGGCCAGGATTAGACGCCCGCCCGCGACTCCAGGATCGCCTGCAGCGAGATGCGCGACCAGGGCGCGATCTTGCTGCGAAAGGCGACATAGGAATCATGCACCTTGCGCGCGTTCGCGCTCCGCCCGGCAAGGTCGGCAAGCACTTCGGCGGCGGTCGTGCGCGCCGCAGCGATGAGATCGGCGGGGAAGGTGCGCAGCTTGGCATCGTCACGCGCGGTCAGCGTCTGCAGCGCCTCGATGTTGAGACGTTCCATCTCGGCGAGCGCGAAGGCGGCTTCGGCGGCGCAGGCTTGCGCCACGACCGCCTTCAGTTCGGCGCTGAGCCCATCCCATGCCTTCAATCCGACGAGGCATTCGCCGGTGCCGTTCGGCTTGTTGAAGCCGGGGCCGTAGTAGAACGGCGCGAACCGGTAAAGCCCGAGCGCGATGTCGGAGCCGGGGCCGACGAATTCGGCGCCGTCGATGACGCCCGATTGCAGGGCGATGACGATTTCGCCGGGCGACGTCGTCTGCGGGATGGCGCCGAGCCGCCGGTAGACCTCGCCGCCGAGGCCGACCGAGCGGATCTTCAGTCCGCGCACATCGCCGCGGCTCCTGATCTCACGGCGGAACCAGCCGCCCATGCAGACCCCGGTATTGCCGCCCATGAACGGCCTGACCCCGAACGGCGCGTACAACGCATCCCACAGCGCCTGGCCGCCGCCGGCATCGACCCAGGCCACATGCTCGTTCGGCAGGAGCCCGAACGGCACCGTGGTGAAGAAGGCAGCCGCCGGTTCCTTGCCCTGCCAGTAGAACGCGGCAGTGTGGCCCATTTCCGCGACGCCGGAACCGACCGCGTCGAGCACCTCGAACGCGGGCACGATTTCGCCCGCGGCGGACACCGTAATCTCCAGGCGGCCGCCGGACATGGCGCCGATGCTCGCCGCGATGCGCTCCGCCGACAGGCCGGGACCGGGCAGCCGCTTCGGCCATGACGTGACCATCCGCCAGCGCCTAGTCTCGGCGTGCGCCACCGCCGGCGCCGCCACGGCGCCAACAAGACCGGCCATGCCGCCGCGCGCCAGCGCCCGCCGCGTCACTTTGCTCATCGTCGCTCCTCTGCCGGCGCGAAGCGCTGCTTGCTGTCGGCTTGCCCGCCCGGCATTTTTCGGACAGAGGTTCGCCAACCGACAAAATACAACGCGGAACGACGTCATGAAAACCCGGCGGCCGAAGTTCTATCGCCAATGCACGGGACGCAAGGTCGCATCATGAAGCTCGGCTTTTTCACCATGCCGATCCATCCGCTCGACAAGGACTGGCGGACATCTTTGCGCGAGGACCGGGAGGCGTTCCTGTTGGCCGATCGCCTAGGCTTCGTCGAAGGCTATGTCGGCGAGCATGCCACCGACCGGGCGGAAAACATCACCTCCTGCGCGATGTTCATTGCCAGCCTGATCGACGCGACCAAGACCATCAAGCTCGGCACCGGCACGATCAACATGCCGAACGCGCATCCGGTCGCGACCGCTTCGCAGATCGCCATGCTCGACCACATGCTCGACGGCCGCTTCATCTTCGGCATCAGCCCCGGAGGTTTGCTGTCCGACGCCGAAGCCTTCGGCAATCTCGATGCCGATCGCAACGCTATGTTTCTGGAAGCGATCAACACGGTGCTGAAAATCTGGGCGGGCGAGCCGCCCTACGCCATCGACGGCAAATACTGGCACGTGAAGATCGAGCGCCAGGCCATGCCCGAGATCGGCCAGGGCTTCCTGCCGAAGCCGCTGCAACAGCCGCATCCGCCGATCGTGGTGACCGCCGTGGCGCCGTTCTCCAAGGGCGTGACCGAAGCGGCCGCGCGCGGCTGGGATCCAATCTCGGCGAATTTTTTGATGCCGGAATGGGTCAAGAGCCACTGGCCGAAATATATCGAGGGCTGCGAGCGCGGCGGCCGCAAGGCCGATCCGGCGAACTGGCGCGTCGCCAAGTCGATCTTCGTTGCCGACGACGACAAGACCGCCAAGGTCTACGCGACCGATGCCAACAGCCCCTACCGCTATTACTACAGCCAGCTTTTCACCAAGTTGAAAAAGGTGGGCCGCGTTGAGTTGTTCAAGACGCGGCGCGACCAGCCGGACGACGCGGTGACTCTCGACGGCATTTGCGACCAGCTGATCATCCACGGCTCGCCGGACAAGGTCGCCGACGAAATCCTGCGGTTCCGCGAGCGCGTCGGCGATTTCGGCACGCTCCTCTACGCCGGCAAGGACTGGCGCGATCCGGCTCTGGCCAGGCGCTCAATGGTGCTGCTGGCGGAGAAGGTGCTACCGAAGGTGAACGCTGCGATTGGGACCTGATGCTGCGCCTGCGCGTCGCGCTGATCGAAGGCCGGCCGCCGGTGAGTTGCCTCAATCCGCAGGTGCTGAAAAGGCAGTTCTAGGAAATCCTCGCTTTTTCCGAGGCCATTTTATGATTGCGCAGGACTTCAATTGCGCGCGTTATCGGCTCGGACAGACGGCCGGCCATTACGAAAGCTATTTCCTACGCGCCAATCATCCTTCGCTGCCGCGGGCGTTCTGGGTTCGCTACACGATCTTTAGTCCGGTCGGCCGCCCCGACGAAGCCATCGGCGAACTCTGGGCGATCGTGTTCGATGGCAGCACTGGTCATCACGTCGTCGGCAAAACCGAAGTACCCATCGGTCAATGCGCGTTCAGCAACAGCGAGTTCGCGGTGCGAGTCGGCGAAGCAGTGCTTTCTCCCGAGGCGCTGGCGGGAAGCGCCGGATCGCCTCCAAATGGCGCGGTCTGGAACTTGCATTACCGCGGCAGCGATCCTCCGGTATTCGACCTGCCGCTCGCCCGATATGACGCCGCCTTTCCCAAGGCGAAGGCTCTTGTAGGTGTTCCAATGGCTCGCTTCAGCGGAACGATAACGCTGAACAACGAGGTGCTGACGGTCGACGATTGGGTCGGAAGCCAGAATCACAATTGGGGTCGGCAACACACCGATCGTTATGCCTGGGGCCAAGTATGCGGCTTCGATAATGCACCCGACAGTTTCCTGGAAGTCGCATCGGTGAGACTCAAGATCGGTCCAATCTGGTCGAAGCTGGTAACGCCTTTGGTGTTGCGGCATGGCGGCAAAGAGTACGCTTTGAATTCCCTGTGGCGGGGGTTCACGGCCCGCGCATCCTATAAATATTTTTCTGAATATTTTTCCTGGCGCTTTGCCTCAACCAGCCAGTCAGCCCGAATTGAAGGCGAAATTCGCGCCCCGCGCGAGGCGTTCGTCGGCTTGAAATACTTCAATCCGCCCGGCGGAGTTAAGTATTGTCTGAACTCGAAAATTGCCGCTTGCACCTTACGCGTGACCGATTTCGCGACTGATCGGACCGAGACGTTGCGAACGGCGAGCACGGCCGCGTTCGAAATCCTTACCGACGACACCGCTCACCGCGTCGATCTACGCGCCTGAGAGGCGTGCCGAGTCCGCGGGAAATGCTAATCCTATTTGATCGCCTGGGGGTTGAGCGGCGAACCGGTACCGCCGGTGATGATGAGCGGGGCGCCGCAGAAGAAGAATTCGTAAATGCCGTCGGCCTCGCAGTCCTCCGCCAATTCCTTGACGTAGAACATCTCGCCCATGGTGAGCCCCATGGCCGGAATGACCACCCAATGCCACGGCTGGTTGACTTCGGCCGTCTCGTTCGGCCGCACTTCGACGCCCCAGGTGTCGGAGCAGATCGCCGCGATTTCCTTGTCCTGGCACCAGTAGCAATTCTCGAAGCGCACGCCCGGCGCCGGCCCGCCGGCGTAGGCGCCCCAGTTCTTGTCGGCGAGGCAGCGCTCCATCTGGCCGGTGCGCAGGATGACGAAGTCGCCGCGCCTGATGTCGACGTTCTGATCCTTGGCGCATTTGTCGAGTTCGTCGTTCCCGACGGCGTCGCCGTCATTGAGCCAGGACACGCCGCGGAAGCGGGCGACGTCGAGCAGGACGCCGCGGCCGACCATTTTGCTCCGCGCATGCTCGATGCCGAGCTTGCCGAGGCCGTTACAGTCGACCTCGCGCGCGTCGAAGCCGTTGTACATCTTGTCTTCGTAGAAGATGTGGCCGAGCGAATCCCAATGGGTGGCGCACTGCACCGGCAGGTTGATGGCGTCGTCGGCGTAGCGAATGTTGGGTACCTTGTCCTGGCGGCCGGCGACCGCGTCGGTGCCGGTCGCGAGCATGGTGTGGATCGGATTCCAGCGGCCGCCGAACAGGCCGGTCTGCGGGCCGTTGCGGTCGAGCGGAATGCCGAGCGCGAACACCTTGCCGGTTCGGATCAGCCGCGCCGCGTTCACGATGTCCTCGGGGCGGACGTGATTGAGCGTGCCGATCTGGTCGTCGTGGCCCCAGCGGCCCCAATTCTTGAGCTTTTGCGTCGCCTCGGCGATCGCTTTCCTGCCAACGGTGATGTTCATCGCGCCTGTCCTCTTCAGCGTGCGCGGCAAGCTAACGCTGCGCCGCGACGCGGGAAAGAGGGACAGTGCCAAGCACGGGTCACGGGCGTCGGTGGACTGGCGATTTCCGGCGCGCGCACCCATGGCGTTGCGCGGCCGCTCGGCCGCCCGATCTCACTTCACGGAAGCGAAAGTCTCAGGCCCGCGCATCCGCAAGCTCGGGCGCGGAAGCCGAAGCCTCGGCCGGCTTCTTCGGCTCCAGCGCCGCCGCCACCGCCTCCTCGACATGTTCGAGCCAGATGAACTCCAGTTCGCGGCGCGCGATTTCCGGGATGTCGTCGTAATCGCGCCGGTTGCGGGCCGGCAGCATCACCCGCTTGATGCCGGCCGAATGCGCGGCGACCACCTTCTCCTTGATGCCGCCGACCGGCAGGACAAGGCCGCGCAGGCTGATCTCGCCCGTCATCGCGGTGTCGCTGCGGACGGTGCGGTCGGTCATCAGCGAGGTGAGCGCCATGAACATGGCGACACCCGCGCTCGGCCCGTCCTTCGGGATGGCGCCGGCCGGCACGTGGACGTGGATATCGCTCTTCTCGAAGCGGCTTGCGTCGATGCCCAAGGCGGCGGCGCGGTTCTTGACGATGGAGAGCGCGGCCTGCACGCTTTCCTTCATCACGTCGCCGAGCTGGCCGGTGAGAATGAGCTTGCCGGAGCCGGGAATGCGGGTCGCCTCGATGAACAGGATGTCGCCGCCGACCGGCGTCCAGGCGAGCCCGGTGGCGACGCCGGGCACGCTCAATCGCATCGCCGCTTCGCTCTCGAATTTCGGCGCGCCGAGGATCGGCACGAGATCGTCGCGCGTGATCCGGATCGGCCCGCTGCTCCCTTCGGCAATGCGCACCGCGGCGTTACGGAGCGCCTGGCCGATCTGCCGCTCGAGCGAGCGCACGCCGGCTTCGCGCGTGTAAAGCTGGATGATGTCGCGAATGACATCGTCGCCGATCTCGACCTGGCCGTCCTTGAGCCCGTTGGCCTCCAGCTGCCGCTTCACCAGATAGCGATGCGCGATCTGCAGCTTCTCGTCGGCGGTGTAGCCGGCAAGGCTGATGATCTCCATGCGGTCGCGCAGCGGCCCCGGAATGGTGTCGAGCATGTTGGCCGTGGTGATGAACACCACGCGGCTCAAGTCGTACGGCACCGCGAGGTAATTGTCGCGGAACGTGTTGTTCTGCTCGGGGTCGAGAACTTCGAGCAGCGCCGCGCCGGGATCGCCGTGGATGCCGGCGCCGAGCTTGTCGATCTCGTCGAGCATCATCACGCAATTGCGCGTGCCGGCCTTGCGGATCGCCTGAATGATGTTGCCGGGCAGCGCACCGATATAGGTGCGCCGATGGCCGCGGATTTCCGCCTCGTCGTGCACGCCGCCGAGGCTCACGCGCACGAACTTGCGGTCCATGGCGCGGGCGATTGACTGGCCGAGCGAGGTCTTGCCGACGCCGGGCGGGCCGACGAAGCACAGAATCGGCGCCTTGCCCTGGGGCGCAAGCTTGCGCACGGCGAGATATTCGATGATCCGCCGCTTGATCTTGTCGAGATCGTAGTGGTCCTCGTCGAGGATGCGCCGGGCCTCGGCGATGTCGATCGGCTTCTCCTCGGGCAAAGCCCACGGCAGTTCGATCAGCCAGTCGAGATAGGTGCGCACCATGCCGTACTCGCCGGCGGCTTCCGGCATGCGCTGCAGCCGGCGCAGCTCCTTGCGCGCCTGATCTTCGATCTCCTTCGGCATTTTGGCGATGGCGATGGCCTTGTCGAGCTCGGCCATTTCCGCGGCCTTGCCCTCCTCGCCCTCGCCCAATTGGCGCTGGATCGCGGCCATCTGCTCGCGCAGCAGCACCTCGCGCTGACGCTCGTCGAGCGCCGCCTTGGTCTGGCGGCCGATCTCCTGCGACAGCCGCAACACCTCGATGCGGTGGGCGAGCAGCCGCGACACCTTGTCCATGCGCACCGCGATGTCGATGGTCTCCAGGATCTCCTGCTTCTCTTCCGGCTTCACGTCCATATAGGCGATGGCGAGGTCGGCGAGCTGCGCCGGACCTTCGATCGACTGGACCGCGGCAAGAAGTTCGGGCGGCGCCTGGGGCAGCAATTGGATCGCTTCCAGCGTCTGCGCCTTGAGATTGACGAAGCGCGCCTCGACCTCGGGGGTGCGCGTATCCGGCTCCGCGATTTGCAGCACGCGGGCGACGAAGAACGGCCAGCCGCTCAAATATTCGACGACCTGGAAGCGCTGCTCGCCCTGGCAGACGAGATGATGCGAGCCGTCGGGCGCCGTGACGTAGCGCATGATATTGGCGAGCGTGCCGACGCGATGCATGTCGATCGGCGTCGGATCGGCGACCTCGGCGTCGCGCTGCAAAAGGATGCCGATCTGGCGCTGATCGCGCACCGCCTGCTGCGCGGCCGCGATCGATTTCGGGCGACCGATCGTGATCGGCAGCACCAGCCCAGGGAACAGCACGGTGTTGCGCACCGGGACGATGATCAACGCATCGGCCGGCAATGGCGGCATTATGCTTGCGCCTTCTCCCGGCGCGGTCTTGGCGAGCATTTCGGCTTCAGCCACGGCTCGCTCCTGCTTTTGTCAACGTGATCACGAGACAACCTTCGGCAACGGATCTGCGGACATCGCTGTAACGTCCGGGGGGAAGTCTGAGGCGGCGGTAGAAACGGCCTTGCGGCAGTTCGAGCCGGTGAATGATGGCCGTGCGCAGTGCGGCGGGATAGGTCCGCGTTCCGGCAATGACGAGGTCGCCGTCTTCGATGGCGGCCTCGACCTTGTCGGCGTCGACGCCGGGCAAGGCGACCAGAGCCAAAACCTCGACTTCGGTCTCCAGGACGTCGACCGGCGGCTCCCAGGCCAGCTGCCGTGCCTGCGTGCGTGACGGCCGGAAGAAATCGCGATGCAGCCGCTCGGCGCGCGCCAGCATTTCGCAGGCTTCCGACCACATCCAATCGCGGGCCATATCGCGGGCCATGGGCCGTTTCCTCCCAGCTTGATCCGCTAATGTGTGGGGCGTAAGGGCGAAATTCAACGCCCGCCCAGCGGCATAGCAAGAGCTTCAAGGACCGCTTGGCGCACCTGGAGGAGCGGCTGCCCTGATGGCCGCCAGCGCGGCGCTTGAACAACAGCAGAGAAAATCTAGCTATCCGCCGCAACGCGGCGCGCGCCGCGGATGCCGTCGGCAAGAGCGCGCACGAGAGCGGCGACCGACCCGACCGTCGCGGCTGTGGCCTTGCCGTCGGCGCCGAGGCTTCCGCGCACCGCCTCGACCAGAGCCGAGCCGACCACCACGCCGTCGGCGCCTTGCGCCATGACGCGCGCCTGCTCGGCGGTGCGCACGCCGAAGCCGACGCAGACCGGCAGCGTGGTATGGCGCTTGATGCGCGCGACCGCGGCCGCGACCCTTCCGGGATCAGGCGCGGCGGCGCCGGTGATGCCGGTGATCGAGACGTAATAGACGAAGCCCGACGTGTTCGCGAGCACGGTCGGCAGCCGCCGGTCGTCGGTGGTCGGCGTCGCCAGCCGGATGAAATTGAAGCCCGCCCGCAGCGCCGGCACGCATAATTCCGCGTCTTCCTCCGGCGGCAGATCGACGACGATGAGCCCATCGACGCCGGCGCTCTTGGCATCCACGAGAAAGCGATCGACGCCGTAGACATAGATCGGGTTGTAGTAGCCCATCAGCACGATCGGCGTCGTATCATCGCCGCTGCGGAATTCGCGCACCAGGCCAAGCGTACGTTTCATGTTTTGGCCGGACTTCAGCGCGCGCAGGCCCGCCGCCTGGATCGCCGGACCGTCGGCCATCGGATCGGTAAACGGCATGCCGAGTTCGATCACGTCGGCACCGGCATCCGGCAGCGCCTTGACGATGGCAAGCGACGACCCGTAGTCGGGGTCGCCGGCCATGGTGAAGGTCACGAGCGCGGCGCGGCCGTCGCGCTTGAGTTCGCCGAAGCGGCGCTCGATGCGCGTGGTCATTTTGCCTTGCTCTGCAGATGCCGGGCGACCGTATCGAGGTCCTTGTCGCCGCGCCCGGACAGATTGACCACCATCAGGTGATCCTTCGGCCTCTGCGGCGCCAGATCGAGCACCTTGGCGATGGCGTGCGCCGGTTCGAGCGCCGGAATGATGCCTTCGAGCCTGGACAGGAGCTGGAACGCGGCGAGCGCCTCGTCGTCGGTCGCGGACAGGAAGGTGATGCGGCCGAGATCGTTGAGCCAGGCGTGCTCGGGGCCGACGCCGGGATAGTCGAGGCCGGCCGAGATCGAATGCGCCTCGGTGATCTGCCCGTCGTCGTCCATCAACAGATAGGTGCGGTTGCCGTGCAGCACGCCGGGCCGCCCGCCTTCGATCGATGCGGCGTGCATGCCGGTATTGAGGCCGTGGCCTGCCGCCTCGACGCCGAAGATTTCGATAGAGCGTTCGTCGAGGAACGGATGGAACAGCCCCATCGCGTTCGAGCCGCCGCCGATGCAGGCGATGAGCGAGTCCGGCAGCCGCCCCTCGGCCGCCAGCATCTGTTCGCGGGTCTCGCGGCCGATGATCGACTGGAAATCGCGCACCATCATCGGATAGGGGTGCGGGCCGGCGACGGTGCCGATGCAATAGTACGTCGACCCGACATTGGTCACCCAGTCGCGCAGCGCCTCGTTCATGGCGTCCTTGAGCGTCTTCGCGCCCGACTGCACCGGCACCACCTTGGCGCCGAGCATCTGCATGCGGAACACGTTCTGCTTCTGCCGCTCGACGTCGACGGCGCCCATGTAGACGATGCACTCGAGGCCGAAGCGCGCGCACAGCGTTGCGGTGGCGACGCCGTGCATGCCGGCTCCGGTCTCGGCGATGATGCGCTTCTTGCCCATGCGCCGCGCCAAGAGAATCTGGCCGAGCACATTGTTCACCTTGTGGGCGCCGGTGTGGTTGAGCTCTTCGCGCTTGAGATAGATCCTGGCGCCGCCGCAATGGGCGGTGAGCCGCTCGGCGAAATAGAGCGGCGACGGCCGCCCGACATAGTGCGCGAGGTAGCCGTCTATTTCGGCCTGAAACGCCGGGTCGGCCTTGGCCTTGGCGTAGGCCTGTTCCAGTTCGAGAATGAGCGGCATCAGCGTCTCGGCGACGAAACGGCCGCCGTAAATGCCGAAATGCCCGTTCTCGTCCGGTCCGGTGCGGAACGAATTCAATTGCCTGTTGGTCATGCGGGGCTCGTGACCGGCTTTACTGCAAAGTGCGCCGCCGCCTCGCGCGCGGCGCGGACGAAGGCCCGGATCTTATCCGGATCCTTCTCGCCTGGCGCCCGTTCGACGCCCGAGGAAACATCGACGCCCGGGGCCGCGGTGATACGCAAAGCCTCAGCGACATTGCTGGCATCGAGCCCGCCCGACACCATGAACGGCACCCCCGGATCGGCCGCCTGCAGCAGGCTCCAGTCAAACGGCCGGCCGAGCCCGCCCGGCCGCGTGGCAGCGCGCGGAGGCCGAGCGTCGAACAACAGCCACTCGGCGACCCGGACGTAGGCCGCGGCGGCGGCGAGGTCGCCCTTGGTTTCGACGGCGATGGCCTTCATCGCCGGCAGGCGGTAGCGCTGTTTGACCGCAGTCACCCGCGCCGGCTGCTCCCGGCCGTGCAGCTGAAGCAAATCTGGCCGCAAAGCCTCCACGACTGCGTCCAACAGCGCATCGTCGGCATCGACCGTGAGCGCTACCTTTTGCGCGCGGCCGCGCACGCGCCGGCCCAGCGCCACCGCCGTCGTGAAATCGATATGCCGCGGCGACGGCGGAAAAAACACGAAGCCGACCATGTCGGCGCCGGCCGCGAGTGCGGCGTCGAGCGCGTCCGGGGTCGAAAGGCCGCAAATCTTGATTACCAGCGACATCTGAACGCCGTCCTTGGCTGGGGCCGTTCTAGTGGTCCGATTCTAACATTCGCATCCCGGTTCGGTACTATCATGCGAATGTTAGAATCAAAGGACCACTAGAAAAATATGAGTGCTAAAGCATGATCCCGAAAAGTGGACGCCGGTTTTCGGAAAAGATCATGCTTCACCAATAAGCTAGAGCGGCCCGCCGATTCGACGAAAAGTCATCCCGCTCTAGTGGAGCCTTGGATTTGACATTCGCTTCGCGAGCTCACGGCTGGGTGGGTAGCGAATGCCAAATCCGCTCCACTAGCCCCCCCGCGCGCCGTTTGTCTTGTCGGGCGAAACCCTTCCTTATCGGGCAGGCGGCCGCAACCGCAAGCGTTTCGGCGGGTTGGCGCCTTCGGGTGGTTTCGCGGGCCTTCCGGCCGCAGCCTCCAGCGCGGCGAGTTGGTCGCGCAGGTGGCGCAGTTCACGCTCGAAGCGCCGCGCCGATCCGCGCCACCTGCCTTGCCGCAGCCATGCGGCCGCACCGCCGATCAGGACGCCGACGATGAGCAGCAGGATCATCAGCGCGAACAAGGGCAGCGTCGCCGAAGCGGCCGGCTCGCTGGCGTTGAACGGGTCGAACGACACCGTGACCGGCTGCCGGTTTGCCAGCGCAAACGCGATGATGATGATGGCGAGCGGCACCAAAATCAGCGCCGCGACAAGCTTGCGCAGCAAATCTCAGCTCCACATGGATCCGCCCTCGCGACGGCGCGGGCAGAGGACCATCCGGCGAAGCAGGTGGTGGGACGCCGGAGGTGAAGCGCGGGCAGACCTTGAAGACAGATCCACGAACCGGATCGCCGCCGCCGCACTTCGCGCGGTCCCCCTCCCCGCTCGGCCTCGCAGGACAGGATGGATTTAATTTTCAGCTCGCCGGCTCGGTCGTCTGATTGAGCCGCTCGCGCATTTCCTTGCCGGTCTTGAAGAACGGCACGCACTTCTGATCGACCGCGACATGGGCGCCGGTCCGCGGATTGCGCCCGGTCCGGGCCGGACGCTGCTTCACGGAGAACGCACCGAAGCCGCGCAGCTCCACGCGGTCGCCGCGCGCCATCGCCGCCGTGACCTCATTGAGAATGGCATTGACGATCTTTTCGACGTCGCGCTGATAGAGGTGCGGATTTTGCGCCGAAATGCGTTGCACGAGTTCGGACTTGATCATGGGCAGCCCGGGACTGCGGCGTCGGTCACGGCTGAAGGGGCGCGGAACGCCGAGGCCAAACGCTCCGCTTCAATTCGCGCCGGCAGGGTGCCAAAGGGCCAACAACCCGTCAAGATTGAGCCGTTCGACCGCCTGCATCGTACCCCAGGCGTCCATGCTTCGGGCCAGCGTCGCAAGCCCCACCGCATCGGCCGCCGCGGCGGCGGCGTGTAGGAATGTCAGATCGCCAAAGCGGCTGTGCAGCCGGTAGTCGCGCACGGGAAGCCTGGCGTCGACCTTCTTCTCCTTTGCCAGCCAGGCGATGCCGGTTCGTTCGTCGCCGATCTCGTCGACGAGCTTGAGCGCGATGCCCTGGTGGCCGGTGAAGACGCGGCCGTCGGCGACCGTCTCCAACTCGCTGTCGTTGAGATGCCGGCGGGTCCGCACCAGGTCGCGGAACCAGGCGTAGGAATCCTTGATGATCGATTCGATCGCCGCGCGGGCCTCCGGCGAGGTCGGTTCATAGCCGTTCGGCGCCGCCTTGAGCGGCGTCGACTTGATCGACTCGACCTTGACGCCGATCTTGTCGAGAAGTTCGGCGACGTTGGGATACTGGAACAGCACGCCGATGGAGCCGACGAGCGACGTCTCTCTGGCGACGATGTGATCGCCGGCGATGGCGGTGATGTAGGCGCCGGATGCGGCCAAGCCATCGACTACGACCACGAGCGGCTTGCGCTCCTTGAGCCGCATCAGCGAGTCGTAGAGCTGTTCGGAGCCGGCCGTGGTGCCGCCGGGGCTGTCCACATGGACGACGACGGCGCGCACGGCCGCGCTGCGCGCCAGTCGATCGAGCTGCTGCGCCCGCTCCTGATCGTTCCGGATCAATCCCCGAATCGTCACCCGCGCGATATAGACTCCGGTAAAGCCGGCGCGGCTGCCGACGGCGGCGGCGGCTCCGAGAACGACGAGCGCCACGAGGACAATGGCAAGCACGCGCCAGAACGTGAGCTTGCGCCGCATGCGGCGGCGGTCGACGATGACGTCGGCATCAAGCGACATTGCTCGTCTCCATCAATGAATCGCAGGCGAAGGTGCCGCCGACCGTTCGGTCGGTCAACGGCGGGGCGCGACGACCAGCGCCGCGCTATTCCTTCTTCTCGGCCTTGTCGGGCGCTTCCTCGCCTTTACGCTTGAGCGCCGTGCCCAGGATGTCGCCGAGCGTGGCGCCGGAATCCGACGATCCGTATTGGGCGATCGCCTCCTTCTCCTCGGCGACTTCGAGCGCCTTGATCGAGACGGTGATCTTGTGGGTGCGGCGGTCGACCTGGATGACGCGGGCGTCGACCTTCTGGCCGACGGCGAAGCGGTCCGGACGCTGCTCCGAGCGATCGCGCGCCAGTTCCGAGCGCTTGACGAAGGTGGTGAAGTCGGCGCCGACGATCTTCACGTCGATGCCGCCTTCCTTGACCTCGATCACCTCGCAGGTGACGACCGAGCCCTTCTTGAGGTCGCCGGCCGGTTCGGCGGCGGCAGCCGCGGCGGCGAGTTGCTTGATGCCGAGCGAGATGCGCTCTTTCTCGACATCGACGTCGAGCACCTCGGCCTTGACCTTGTCGCCCTTCTTGTACTCCTCGATCACCTGCTCGCCGGGTCGCTTCCAGTCGAGGTCGGAGAGATGCACCATGCCGTCGACATCGCCGTCGAGGCCGAGGAACAGGCCGAATTCGGTCTTGTTCTTGACTTCGCCTTCGACCATCGAGCCGGGCGGATGCTTCTCGACGAACACTTCCCAGGGATTGCGCATCGTCTGCTTGAGACCGAGCGAGATGCGGCGCTTGACCGGATCGACTTCGAGGACCTGAACCTCGACCTCCTGGGAGGTCGAGACAATCTTGCCCGGATGCACGTTCTTTTTCGTCCACGACATTTCCGAGACGTGGATCAGCCCCTCGATCCCGGGTTCGAGTTCGACGAAAGCGCCATAATCGGTGATGTTGGTGACGCGGCCCTTGAACCTGGCGCCGACCGGATATTTCGCTTCGATACCCTGCCAGGGATCTTCCAGCAGCTGCTTCATGCCGAGCGAGATGCGGTGGGTCTCGTGGTTGATCTTGATGATCTTGACCTTGACCTGCTGGCCGATGTTGAGCACCTCGGACGGATGGTTGACGCGCCGCCAGGCGATGTCGGTGACGTGCAGGAGCCCGTCGATACCGCCGAGATCGACGAAGGCGCCGTAATCGGTGATGTTCTTGACCGCGCCCTCGATGACCTGGCCCTCTTCGAGGTTCTGCACCAGCTCGTGGCGCTGCTCGGCGCGCGTCTCTTCCAGCACGGTGCGGCGCGAGACGACGATGTTGCCGCGCCGGCGGTCCATCTTCAGGATCTGGAACGACTGCGGCTGATTCATGAGCGGCGACACATCGCGGATCGGCCGGATATCCACCTGCGAGCGCGGCAGGAAGGCCACGGCGCCGTCGAGATCGACGGTGAAGCCGCCCTTGACCTGATTGAAAATGACGCCCTGCACCTTTTCGTTGTTCTGAAACGCCTTTTCCAGCTTGCCCCAGCTTTCCTCGCGCCGCGCCTTGTCGCGCGACAGCACGGCTTCGCCGAGCGCATTCTCGATCCGTTCGAGGTAGACCTCCACCGTATCGCCGATCTTGATGTCGGCGGCCCGTCCGGGCCCGGCAAACTCGCGCAGCGCCACACGGCCTTCGGTCTTCAGGCCCACATCGATGACCGCGACATCCTTCTCGAGGCCGACGACCGTGCCCTTGACGACCGAGCCTTCCTGGAGGTGGCCGTTGCCGAACGACTCCTCGATCATGCTGGCAAAGTCTTCGCGCGACAGCATGGCACTAGCTGCTTGAGCCATTCAATCGATACTCCGCGCCCCATGAGATGGATCAATCCCGAACGCGCGGCAGCCGCCGGTTAGACCGGCGGTTGGGGCCAGGGCCAGACGATCGGGACAAAGCTTGACCGGCGCCGTGCATGCGAAGCGCGAGCGGGCGTTCCTCCACAGACGAAAGCGCGGTCAGCGGCGCTTCCGGCCCGTTCGAACGGCCTCGATGATATCGACGGCGGCCCGGACTGCGGCGTCTATACTCAAATATGTGGTGTCGAGCAAGTGTGCGTCAGGCGCCGCTTTGAGCGGGGCGGCCGTGCGCCGGGAATCGCGTTCGTCGCGCCGCAACAGGTCGGCGAGGACCTCCTGCTCGTTCGCCGGCTCGCCGCGCCGCTGAAGTTCGAGGGTCCGCCGCCTGGCGCGCACTTCCGGCGTCGCCACGACGAACAATTTCACATCGGCGCCCGGCGCGATAACCGTGCCGATGTCGCGGCCGTCGAGCACGGCGCCCGGCGGCCTGGTCGCAAACTCACGCTGAAAGTTCATCAGCGCCTGGCGGACTTGCGGGATTGCGGCGACAACCGAAGCGGCTTCGGTAATCGCCTGGGCCTTTAAGGATTTCTCGTCGAAGGTCCTCGGATCGAGCGCGATCGCGGCGGCGGTGGCGGCCTCGACATCGTCGGGCCGGTGGCCGGCGTCGAGCACCGCCTTGGCGACCGCCCGGTAGATCAGCCCGGTGTCGAGATGATGCAGCCCATAGACCGCCGCAAGCTGCCGCGCGATCGTGCCCTTGCCCGAGGCGGCCGGCCCGTCGATGGCGATGATCATGCCAGCTCGTCCCTCAATGACCCGTCGCTGCACGCACGCCGTCCGCAAAACGGCGCTCGTGCGGCCGACGCTCCCGTCGCCGTCGCATCCAAACCGGCAAGCTCGTAGTCCTGCCCGCGAACCTTGGCAAATCGGCACCGACCCGCTGGCACAGCAGCCGCGACGACCATCCGGTTCATCTCGACCGCTCTTGGTACGTTCGGGGCGGCGCCGGCCACGGCGCGGGAGGAGCCGCTTGAGATTGAGCGCCGGGTATGAATAATGGCCGCGCTGGAACGGAACGCCTGATTTGACGTGAATTTTGCGCGGAGCGAGGAACGCTTGGCCATTATCGACGATGTCAGATCTATCATCGCGAAGTCGCTTAATATTCCGGTCGAGCGGCTGACGCCGGATACGCGTCTCGACGAATTGGGCGCAGAATCGCTCGACGTGATAGAAATCGTGTTCGGGCTTGAGGAAAAGTTCGACATCACCATTCCGCTGAAGGCGGACGAGGCGACGCGATTGCTGGAAGCCGGCGGCAAGGGCGGCACCGGCAGCGCCGGCGACTTGCCGTTCGCCACGGTCGGCGACGTGGCCGACATCGTGCAAAAACTCGTGGCGGCGAAAGTAGCGCAATGAACCGCGTCGTCGTCACGGGAATCGGGGTCGTTTCTCCGATCGGTAGCACGCGCGAAAAGTTCTGGTCGGGTCTGGTCGAAGCCCGCTCCGGCATCGGACCGATCGTCAATATCCCAACCGAACGCTTGAACACCAAGATTGCGGCGGAGGTGCGCGACTTCGATGCGTCGCAGCATTTCGATGCGAAACGGCAGGGTATGCTCGATCGCTTCTCGCAGTTTGCGGTCGTTGCGGCGCGGGCGGCCGTAAAGGACGCGCAACTGGAGATCGGCGAGGAGATTGCGTTGCAGGCGGCGACCATCGTCGGCAATGGCGCCGGCGGCATGAACACGCTCGACGATTCCTTCTATCGGCTCTACGCGCAAAATGCGACGCGCGCCCATCCGCTGTCGATCCTGCGCCTGATGGCGAACGCAGCCTGCAGCCAGGTTTCCATGGATCTCGGCCTCAAGGGGCCGACGTTCACAATCGCCTCGGCCTGCTCCTCGGGCACCCACGCGATCGGCCAGGCCTTCCAGATGGTGCGGAGCGGACAGGCTCCGCTCGCGCTCGCCGGCGGCACCGAAGCCTGCATTACCGTCGGCGCGATCAAGGCATGGGAGGCGCTGCGGGTTCTCAGCACCGACACCTGCCGGCCGTTTTCGAAGACGCGGACCGGGCTCGTGCTCGGCGAAGGCGCGGCCATGTTCGTCCTCGAACCGCGCGACCGCGCGGTCGCCCGCGGTGCGCCGATTTATGCGGAGTTGCTGGGCTTCGGCATGACCGCCGACGCCAACGACATCACCGCCATCGATCCCGATGGCGCCGCCCGCGCCATGCGCGCGGCGTTGATCGATGCCAGGGTGAACGCGGAGGATATCGCCTACGTCAATGCGCACGGCACCGGCACAGCGCTCAATGACAAGGGCGAGACCGTCGCGCTCCGCAAAGCCTTCGGTGACAGCGCCGAGCGGCTGGCGGTGTCGTCGAGCAAAGGCGTCCTCGGCCACAGCCTGGGCGCCGCCGGAGCGCTTGAGCTCGCGGCGACGGCACTGGCGCTACACCACCAAACCATCCCGCCTACCGCCAATTACCAAGAGCCCGATCCGGACTGCGATCTCGATTACGTCCCCAATACCGCCCGCAACGCGCCAATCGAGCACGCCATGTCGAGCTCATTTGCATTCGGCGGACTGAATGCGGTGCTGGTGCTCGGCCGCGCCTAAAGCATGATCCCGAAAAGTGGACGCCGGTTTTCGGAAAAGATCATGCTTCACCAATAAGCTAGAGCGGCCCGCCGATTCGACGAAAAGTCATCCCCTAGGCTGCCGTCCGGCAGTACGGGTTCCGCGACAGCAAGCATCATTGTTCCGGCATCAAGGCCAGGCCGCAATAGCCGGCAATTGCCCTTGACTAAGCTACGTCCGCGCCCAGGCCGCGCATGGTCGCGACAAAGCCCGGGAAGCTCGTGGCGATGAAGCGCGAATCGTCGATCCGTACCGGGCTGCGGCTCGCCATGCCCATGACCAAGGCCGCCATGGCGATGCGATGATCCATATGCGTTTCGACCGACCCGCCTCCAGCGACGCCGCCGCGGCCGTGTACGATCAGGTCGTCGCCTTCGATCTCGACCTCGACGCCGTTGCTTCGCAACATCGCGGCCGTGCCGTCGAGGCGATCGGATTCCTTGACCCGCAACTCTTTGAGGCCGCGCATATGGGTGGTGCCTTCGGCAAAGGCGGCGGCCACGGCGAGGACCGGATATTCATCGATCATGGCCGGGGCGCGCCGGGCCGGGACCTCGACGCCGCGCAACGCGCTCGCCCGCACGCGCAGGTCTGCGACCTCCTCGCCCCCTTCGCTGCGGGTCTCCAGTCGCTCGATTGCGGCGCCCATTTCGGCGAGCGTTGTGATGAGCCCGCTGCGCAGCGGATTCGTCATCACCCCCTCGAGCACCACCTCCGAGCCGGGCGTGAGCAGAGCGGCGACCAATGGAAAGGCCGCGGAGGACGGATCGGCTGGCACGACGATCGGCCGCGGCTCGAGTTCAGGCTGGCCCACGAGCCGAACGCGACGGCCGATGTCGCCATAGGGTTCGACCTGCACCTCGGCACCGAAATGGCTGAGCATCTTCTCGGTATGGTCGCGGGTCGCGGCGCGCTCGATCACGACCGTCTCGCCCGGCGCCGCCAGACCGGCGAGCAGCACGGCCGATTTCAACTGCGCCGACGGGACCGGCGGCTCGAATATGATGGGGATCGGGTCACGCGCGCCGGCGAGCGTCACCGGCAGGCGCGCCGCGGCACCGCCGAGTGTCCGGGCGCCGATTCGTTCGAGAGGTTCGAGCACACGCCGCATCGGCCGGCGCCGCAGCGAGGCGTCGCCGTCGAACGTCGCGGTGATCGGACAGCCGGCGACCGCGCCCAACATCAAACGGCACCCGGTGCCCGAATTGCCGAAGTCGAGGACGGCATCGGGCGGCGCGAAGCCGGCAACGCCGACGCCATGGACCAACCACTGACCCGGCCCGCACCGGTCGATACGGGCGCCAAGCGCGCTTGCGGCCTTGGCGGTATTGAGAACATCCTCACCCTCGAGGAGCCCGGTTAGCGCTGTCTCGCCGACGGCCAATGCGCCCAAAATGAGCGCGCGATGCGACATGGATTTGTCGCCCGGAACGCGGACGCGGCCTCGCAGCGGGCCATCACGACGGGCGATCAGCGGGACAAGGTCGGCGGGCATGGAAACTTCCGGCGCCTCCTTATCACGGCCGGCGGCTGGCGTCCCCCTCGGCCGATCCTCAGCGCTCCGTGTCGGCGGAGGCGGTTCGATCGGCTATTGACAGGGCCGCCGCGACTAGCCAAGTGAAGCACCCAAATTGAAGGATTTCGGCCGTGGCGAAACCGGAACTTGGCACCAAGCGCATCTGTCCCGATACCGGGCGCAAGTTTTACGATCTCAACAAGGACCCAGTCATATCGCCCTATACCGGCAAAGTGGTCCCGGTGGAGGCGCCGGCGCGCGCCCGGCCCGAGCCAGCGGTCGCGGTGGCCCGCACCGTGCCCGAGGAAGTCGCCGCGCCTGAGCCGCAGGAAGCCGAATTCGTCTCGCTCGAGGAAGCCGATGCCGAGGCCCAGGGCGCGAAGGCGCCGGTGGAAACCACGGAGCCGGATATCGAGGAAGAGGTCGAGATGGACGAGAGCCTCGACGATGCCGCCTTCATCGAGGAGCAGGAAGAAGAGGACGCCGATGTGACCGACATCATCGGCGGCGACATCGAGAACGAAGAGGAAAGGTAAACGGACGATAGATGACAGAGGACAGACGACGGATCAAAGTTAGCGGTAGCTTCACTTCCGTCCTCCGTTTCTGTCATCTGTCATCTGTCATCTGCGCGGGGCCATAGCTCAGTTGGGAGAGCGCTTGAATGGCATTCAAGAGGTCGGGGGTTCGACTCCCCCTGGCTCCACCACGTTTACCGGCTCATCCTGCGGCAGACGCGGCGGCAAGGCCGAGCAATCCGGCAATTTCATGATTGCGCGGCCTCAACACGATAAAATTTAGTACGCGTCTTCGCCTTTTGCCGGATTCCCTTTTGCTCCTGCGGCCTGGAGAATAGGGCGAATGTCTTCGACAAGGAGACGTTAGGGAATGCATGCAAGTTAATATTCATCGGGGGCGCAGGGAGCATGCCATCATGGCACACCGCATCGCTCGTTGCTGTTTTCTATTGGCGACCACGCTTTTAATCGCGCCCGCAGCTTTCGCTCAGGCCGATAATCCACCGCCGCCTCCGGCAGCGGCGCCGCCACCTCCAGCAGCAGTGGCGCCGACGGAGCAGCCGCCGCCCCCACCGCCGCCGCGGCGTTCGATGATGCAGCCGCCGGCCCAGCAGCCGGCCGGGGACGAGTTCGCGCCGCCGCCGGGCGCTACGGGAGGCCAATCTTCCCACCGCGCCTGCGCCATGGATCGTCAGCGATTCTGTGCCGACGTGCAGCGGGGCGGAGGGAGGATTATCGGGTGTCTGATGGCGCATCGTGCCCGCTTGTCGTCGGGCTGCCGCGCACACCTGGCAGCAATGGCGCCCGGCGGCGGATTTGGTTCAATGCAGCCGGGCGGGCCGCCGCGTTCGATGATGCCGCCGCCTGCCGATTACGGTCCGCCGCGGGGCAACGGTTATGCCCCGCCTGGCGCCTCCTCCGGATCGCCGCCGCACGGTCGAGCCGCTCTGCAAGCGTCCTGCGGTCCGGAACTGCACATGCTCTGCGCCGGCGTTGCCCGGGACGGCACCATCAAGTGTCTGAGGTCGCACCGCGGGGAACTGTCACAGCCTTGCCAGATGTTTCTCCGCGAGATGCGTACGGAGCGGGCGGCGAAAAAGAATGTTCCAAATGACAATGCACCACTCCCGCCGCCCGCGGCGGGATCTGCCGAGGCGCCGCCACCGCCACCACCGCCGCCGGCGAAAAACAGCCAACCGCCGTCCCCGCCGCCCGGCAACGAATAGATCGGCTGCGTGACTGCCGCTGCCGCACTCGCTCCGGTGTGCTGCGTTATCGGAGCAACGCGCCGGCTGTCGACCGAACGCGGCAAGGTTGCTATGCTTCGACGCCGTAGCGGGAGCGTCACATCACATGTCGGTCAGGATCGCGTTTGCGGCTTTGTTTGTCTGCTCGAGCGTCGTTGCGTCTGCCGGCATCGGGTCGAAGCCCGCCGTAGCCGAGTCGAATTTCCGCGCGCGGTTCGGCACCCGCGATCCAACAACCTGTCATTCGTTCAAGGAGCCGCGCAGCGGACCAATTTCCGCCGAGCAAGCCAAGCAATATTTCAAATGCGCGATGGAGGCGCGCGGAAGCAGCGAAGCGACAAACGGACAGGTTTTCGTCGTCGAGAAGCTTGAATTGCAGGTCGATAAAGCGACAACCTTGGAGATGGTCAATATTCCGGACGCGGCACCTAATACACCCGTCTACCCGATCAAAGGAAGTTTCGTGCTCTACGGCTGCACCGCCATAAGCACCTCACCGCTAACGTACAACAAAGGGAAGAATTGCACGGTTAAGACCCAGCCGAATGCCAGCGGCTGGTGCTACAAGAACGTCAATGGCGATTGGCGATGCGAAATGGTCGACACCCGCAATCGGACGGTGCAGATGGACCTGCCGCCGCCCGCGGACTGACAGCGCGGTCCGCAGCGCACCGGCTCAATCGGAATTATCATCGGCGTCTTCACCGCCCTCGGGCTCTTCGCTTCTGTCTTCGGTCACAGCCGGCGGCCCCGAGCCTCGCGTGCGCAGATTTTTTGCCAGCGCGTAACCTTGCTTGCCGTTCCAGTTGACGTAGCACCAACCGCCGGTGCAGGCGCTGGCGGCGACGTGGCTTCCCTTAGGTACCACCGCCACGACCTCGCTCTGCATCGCCGGTGCCCGGTGCAGTCGCGCCTCTGCCGTCACGAGTGCTTCCTCGCTGCAGGCGCAAAGCAGGAATGCGAAACAGATAAGCGGGAAGGCATGAAGCCGACGACCGGTCAGCCTTGCTCGGAACGTTGCCGCGGGCATTTGCCTGCCGGGCAGCGGACGCGGCCGCCGAAATGTTGCCAAGCGATCCATCGCCTGCCTTGCCCGCTCTGCTTTCATCGCGGCGTTCGCGGCGCTTTCGGGCGCAATCCAAATGAGGATTAGGCGGCCGGCCGGCGCCGGTCAAATTTCGCCGGACTTGCCCGCCGGCGGGCTTTTGCGGCGGCGCCCGATTCAGGGCAGATTGCGCAATCGGCCTCGCCGCTGGTCTTTTCCGGCCGCGTGGAGGCATGCTGCGGGGGCGGCATTTGTGACCGAGCAACGGCGCGCGGCGTCGATTCGCTTTGCCGAGGCCAGGAGCGACGCTGACATAGCGGCGTGCCTTCCCGTCTTGCGCGAATTGCGCCGCTATATCGGCCGGGCCGAAGATTTCGTCGGGCAGGTCCGCCGCCAGCAGCGGCAAGGCTACCGGCTGATGGCCGCGTGGCAAGCGGATCGCGTCGTCGCCTGCGCCGGGTTCAGCGTTAGAGAAAATCTGGTCAGCGGCCGCGTGCTGCTCATTGACGAGTTGGTGACGGCGCGCAGCCTCCGCTCGACCGGGCTGGGCAAGCGCCTGCTCGGCACGCTGCGGGCGGTAGCGCGGGACGAAGGCTGCCGCGCCATCGTGCTCGATTGCGGCACCGGCAACGCGCGGGCGCACCGTTTTTATATGCGCGAAGGCATGCGCATCACCTCGTTTCGGTTCGCCTTGAGCTTTGCGCCGGTCCCGGGTCAGCAGATGGACGACGGCGATTGAGGCGCAAGCTGCCCGATTGCCCCGGTTGCTTGCTTCCTCACTGCAACTTCTTATGATCCGCCGTGCAAATTGGGGGGCGGCATTGATCGGAGCGCATCGATGGTCGCGGCGGTACGGGTGCACCAGACCGGTGGCCCGGAAGTATTGGCGTACGAGGAGATTCCAGTCCCAGAGCCGGGGCCGATGGAGCTCAAGGTCAAACAACGCGCCTGCGGCATCAACTACATCGATACTTATTTCCGCAGCGGCACCGTTCGGGCACCGGGTGGTTTACCGTTCATACCCGGCAATGAGGCCGCCGGCGAAGTCATCGCTGTCGGCGAGGGCGTCAAGAACTTTCGCAAGGGCGACCGCGTCGCTTATGTGAGCACGCTCGGCTGCTACACGGCCGAGCGCGTCATGCCCGCGAGGCGGCTGATCAAGCTCCCCGCCAACATCAGTTACGAGCAGGCAGCGAGCATCATGGTCAAAGGCATGACCGCGCAGATCCTGCTGCACCGCACGTTCAAGGTCGGGAAGGGGCACACGGTGCTGGTGCACGCCGCAGGCACAAGTATCGGTCAAATCCTCTGCCAGTGGGCGAATCGGCTTGGCGCGACGGTCATCGGCGCCGTCGGCTCGGAAGAGAGTGCGCGGCGGGCCAGGGCCACGGGCTGCCATCAGGTGGTGATCTATGGCAAGGCGTTCGCCGCCCGCCTCAAGCAAGGCAACGGTGGCCGCGGCTGCGACGTGGTCTATGACGGCGTCGGCAGAGATACCTTCACGATTTCGCTCGATTGTCTTCGTCCGCTTGGCCTGTTCGTAAACTACGGCAACTCGTCCGGGCCGATCAAAGCCTTCAACATGAATGTGCTGGAGCGGAAGGGCTCGTTGTTCGCAACCCGTCCGGCGCTTGCCGCTTACATCGCCGCCGACGAGGACTTGATCGCGAGCGCGACCGATCTGTTCGCCATGGTGCAAAGCGGCGCTCTGAGCATACCGCCAACACAACGCTACCGGCTGCACGACGCGAGCAAGGCGCATCGGGAATTCGAGAGCAGCGCGGGGGCCGGCTCTTCCATCCTGATACCGTGACGGCTAACGGTTGGGCTGGTTCGATTCACTGCAGGATTCCGTCGACATGAACTTCGACGAATATCGGAAGCTGGACGGCGTTGCCCTCAGCAGCCTGATTGCCAGGCGCGAAGTGACCGCCGCCGAGGTGCTCGAAACGGCCATCGGCCGGGCCGAGCAGGTCAACCCGGCCATCAACGCCGTCGTCTGGCAGCAGTACGACCAGGCGCGCGCCAACGTCAGCGGCCGCCTGACCGCTGGACCGTTTGCCGGCGTTCCGTTCCTCATCAAGGACTTGTCCATCTACGAGAAAGGCGTTCCGGCTTCGCTTGGCAGCAGGCTCTATGCCGACTTCGTGCCCGACCATGACAGCGCTTACACCGCGCGCTGCAAACGAGCCGGCCTGGTCATCATGGGCCGCAGCCTGAGCCCGGAGTTCGGGCTCAGTCCGAGCACCGAGCCGGTCCGGTTCGGTCCCTGCCGCAATCCCTGGAACCTCGATTATTCGTCCGGCGGCTCCTCCGGCGGCGCCGCGGCCGCAGTCAGCGCCGGCATACTTCCTTTCGCCCATGGCACCGACGGCGGCGGCTCGATCCGCACGCCAGCCGCCCACTGCGGGCTGTTCGGCCTCAAACCGTCGCGTGGACGGATTTCCTTCGCGCCGGATGCGGGCGAGGGCTGGGGTGGCCTGGCCTGCGGCCATGTCATCAGCCGTTCGGTGCGCGATTCGGCCGTCATGCTCGATTGCACCAGCGGCCTCGAACCGGGCGATCCGTACGCCGCCCCGACGCCGGCGCGTCCGTTCGCGGAGGCGGTCGGCCAGACGCCCCGCCGATTGCGAATCGCCATGATGCGCAAGGATCATCGTGGAATTGCGCTGCACCCCGAATGCGCCACCGCCGTCGACAACGCCGCCAAGCTGTGCCAGAGCCTCGGCCACATCGTCGAAGAGGCCGCGCCCGACATCGATCTCAATGCGCTGCGGCCGCAAAGCCAGATCCTGTTGTGCGCCAACGTCGCGCGCACGCTCGGGCTGCGCTGGAAGACGCTCAAGCGCCAACCCAATCCCACCGATGTCGAGGCTCTGACCTGGTCGGTCTATAACCGCGGCCTGAAAATTACCGGCGCCGAATACGTCGAAGCCCTCGCCGCGACGCACGCCGCCGGACGCAAGCTCGCCGCATTCCTCGCCACCTATGACGTGATCCTGACCTCGACCGTCGCCGCGCCGCCGCCGAAGCTCGGCTATTTCGACACCAACGGCGACATTGCGGTCTTCCGCACGCGCGTCACCGATTATCTTTCGATCACGCCGCTCTACAACGCCACCGGGACGCCGGCCATGACCGTGCCGCTGCATTGGACGGCGGACGGATTGCCGGTCGGAGTGCATTTCGGCGCCCGCTATGGCGAAGAGGCGACGCTGCTGCAGCTGGCGGCCCAACTCGAACAAGCGCAACCCTGGTTCGACCGCGTGCCGCCGCTGCGAACGTAAGAATGCTCCGCTGCAGGGCAGCAGCGGCGGTTTGGAGGACGCGTCCGTGACAGATAGACCGCTTGCATCGGCTGTCGCCATGGTGGCTATCATCGCCGCGCTGTTTGTTGGACCATGCTGCCCCGGTGAGCGGGCGACCGCGCAGCCTGCACAGTCCGATTTGGCGCTGACGCGGCTGTCCATTCCCGAGACTTATCAGGGCACGACTGTCGCACTCGACGCTTGGCTTGCGACGCCGGCAGGCTCCGGTCCCTTTAGCACCGTCATCCTCGCCCACGGCTGCAACGGCGTAAACCCAGACATCAAAAGCAGTGCCTGGCTGAGCATGAATAAATGGGCCGACTGGCTCCTTCAGCAGGGCTATGCGGCGCTCATCCTCGACAGCTACACGCCGCGTGGGATCAGGACAATCTGCCGCGACCAGGGAGTCGAAATTGCGCGAAAGCTGGCGCACAAGGTTCCGGCCGATCTGCGCGCCCTCGACATCTACACTGCGGCCGATTTCGTCGCCAAAATGCCACGGATCAGGGCGCAAGCCCTAGCCGCCATCGGCTTCTCCCATGGCGCCGCCTCGGTGCTGCGCGCCGCGGCCGACGACAATACCGTCGCCATGCCCGGCAGGGTCGCGCTGGCGGCGGATCGCGGTAAACTCGCGGCCTTCGTCGGCATGTATCCCCCTTGCTGGGAATCGGTGCGGTCCACTTTTAGCGGCCCGGTGCTGATTCTGATCGGCACTGAGGATCAACGGGCGCCGCCGGAAGCGTGTGAGCGGCTTGCAAGCCATCCGCGCCTTGGCGGATCGCCGGTGACCCTGAAGCTCTATCCCGGGGCGACGCACGTCTTCGATGTGGAAAAGCCCGATCGTACGACGAAGGCAGGCGATACGCTGCGCTTTTCGGCTGATGCCACCGCGGACGCCAAGGCCCGTATCAAAGACTTCCTTGGTCGATATCTCGTGGCGCAATAGCCTGTTGAGCCGAGCCGACACCACCGGTGTAGCGTGCAAACGGGCCGACGGTCTGCAATACGAAGTTCGCTTGTGCTTGGATGCAGCGGCGCTGCTTAGAGCATGATCCGGAAAACGGGGTTCTCACTTTCTGGATCATGCTCTAGGATTCTAATTTCAGCACGTAGGTGCGGCGACGGTCATTTTGATAATCGTGGATGCCCTTCCAGTCGGAAATACTCATCTTCCGAAAGTCGACCGTCTGCCACCGATAACCGTAGATGTCGGATAAGAACGCGATCAGTTCGTAGCTCGGCGTCGCCACGATCGAAGCCGAAAGCGGCGCCGATTGCCGCGCAGCCTCGCCCTGGGGCTTGAGCGCGAACCGCATGACCGGATTCGCGCCGGGCACGACAGCGGTGTCCAGGATCACGTGCTTGATGCCGAGCCGCCGCAGATGATCGAAGAAGTACCGCGGATCGGTCTGCTCGAAAAAGCCGGTGCTGAGCAAGAGGTCGAACTCACCCGGCTTGAAGGTTTGCAGCGCCTGGAAAACCTGCTTGCCGACGAACTGATACGATCCGGCCTCGACGCCAAGCTTTTCGAACGTCGCCTTGGCGGCGTCGGCGCGCTTGCGGTTGGGCTCGATACCGACGACGCGGGCGGCGCCGGCGTCGAGCGCTGCCATGCACCAGACGCCGTCGGCACTGCCGACATGCAGCGCGCGAGCATTGGCGAAGAGCTGTCGGTTTTGCTCGATGATGGCCGCATACCGATGCCGCAGGCGCAGCCGCCGCGGCTCCTCGCCGCGAGCGAACACGGGGTAGCGATCGAAGAAATGACCTGATGCCGGGCCGGCCGCGGACTGAGCTTTGTTTTTCACCGGAGTCTCCCTGGCAGGTGCGAGCCCGGACACCTGCTGCCGAGCTGTTTCGGGCGGCTCTTGCTGTGCGCCGGACTCGCCCGATGACCGTCGCGGAGCGGCTTGCGCCGGCGGACGTTGCCCGGACACGCTGTCTTCGGTCGTCACCACGCCGCTCTCAACTTCGCGCTGGAAGCGAGCCACCCATTCGGCGTTGGTGTCGTCACTCTGTTTACGGACCGGCGGCAAACGGACGACGTTGGCCTCGTCGTCCTGCACATCGAAATATTCAACGACGCTGCGCACCACGCCTGCCGGATTCAACATCATGTCTTCGTAGAACACGACGAAGGGATTGATGTCGCGGGCGTCGAACCAGCGCTGCCAGCCGATCCTTTGCATCTCGCTCTTGCCCAGGCATTCCGAAATCAGCTCGCGGTCGTAGCGGAGATTGGCAAGGTCCGGCTTGGCCAGGGAAATCCAGCTGTGGGTCTGCATCGCCCGCGCCATCGACACCGCCTGCGCAAGCTTGTCGCGACGGTCCATGAAAATATAGGTGACCGGCGCCAACGCATCGAGCATACCGGGATATTTCTTCAGCATCGCTTCGAAATCGTGAAAATGCGACTTCACCCCGAAAACGCCGTTCTTCGATGTGCGGCAGGCAACCAGTTTGGCGACGTAGTCTTGGGCGGACGAAGCATGCAGGCGCTTCATCATCGCGTCCTGGATCGACCCGGTGCTTTGGCCTTTGCGCGTATTGAAATATTCCCACGGCGCACCGAGAAGCCCGGTCCGCCAGAGCTCCATGCACAGGAACGTGCTGCCGCAGCGATAGGAGGAAGCCACAAGATAGGATTTCCGTAACGGCACCGCGCGGCGAAAATCCAGGCGCGGGTCGGTCAAATGCAGGATCGGTTTGCCGGCCTTTTTCGGCGGCGCCCGCTTCACAATCGGCTTGCCTACGCCCGCTGCCATTATCATGACCGTGACCTTAATCGTGATCTTGAATGTCGTCCTACACGCGGCCTGCGACGATGCGACCGGTTCCGGCGGCGGCTTTGACGCCTCGCCAAACGAATCAGTTGGGCAGAGCAATCATCACGGATCCGAAATCGAAGTCCACGAGTCGGTGTCGATGGTTTTGGCGTCGGCAGCCCAGCTGTCCTCGCGCTTGGTCTCGCGTCCGAAACGAGCCATCCACTCCGCGTTGATCTCGTCGGCCTGCCGCTCGACCACCGGCAGGCTCACCCGCTCCGGCTCGTCGTTTTCGGCGCCGAGCAATTCGACGATGCTGCGGACCACGGCGGCGGTGTCGGCGAGCAGATCCTCATAGGTCACGACGAACGGTGTCACGTTGTTGGTCTCGAACCACCGCCACCAGCCAAGCCGCTGCCGCTCCAACTCTTCGCTGCACTGGGCGACGAAGTCGGAATCGTAGCGCAACGTCCTGCCGGTAATCTGATCGAACGACAGCCAGGCATGGGTCTGCATCGCCTTTGCCATCGATACGGCCTGCGCCACCTTATCGCGGCGGTTGATGTAGATATAAGTGGTCGGCGCCAGCACTTTGAGCATTGATGGATACCAGGCCAGCGCCGGCTCGAAGTGATGGTAGTGGGCTTTCATGCCGAAAATGCCGTTACGGGAGGTGCGGCAGGCGAGCAGCTTGGCGAAGTAGTCCTCAGGCGTCGAAACCTGCAGGCGGCCCATCATCCTTCCGGGTTCGCGCGCCGTCGTGATGACCGCGCTCGCCTGGTCCGTGTTCAGATACTCCGCGGGAGCGCCGAGCACTCCCGTTTTCCACAGTTCGGAGCACAGGAAGGTGCTGCCGGAACGATATGACGAGGCGATGACGTACGACTTCCGCAGCGGAACCGATTGCGGAAAATCGAGATCCGGATGATACCAAATCAGGTACGGATCCGCCTTTGGCGGATCGTCCTGCCTCCCGGATTCATCACTCGACTGGCTCGCCACGACGTCCCCTATCGACTGACATTCATTCCGCGGCGCTCGCGGCCGGCTGCGCGGCGCGCGGCGTCTCCTGCCGCGCCATCTCCTCGATCTCGGTCAACAGCTTGTCTTCGACCAGGACGGCGAGCTTGGCAACTGTTGGATTGGCGAAGAACTCGCGCGGCTCGAGCATGATTTGATACTTCTCGCGAACGCGCGGCAAGAGTTGCAGCGCCAGCAGCGAATGGCCGCCGAGTTCGAAGAAGTTGTCATCGAGGCCGACCGGCGAGATGCGCAACAGCTCCATCCACAGCCCGGACACCGCTGTTTCCAGTTCAGTCGCCGGCGCACGATAGGGCGTGGCGAGGTTTGGCCGCGGATAGCCCTTGCGCTTGGCTTCTGCCGCCGGCGCGGCGCCTCGGGCCGGCGCGCCCGCTTTCGCGCCGGCGGGACGTTGTGGTGCGGCAACCGGTGGAATCCGCGCTGGCTTGCGCGCTATGACCTGCGGGTGGCGCGCCACCAAAGCCTGACCGAACGCGCGGATGCCCTCGGCGGTGCTCAGTCCGAATTTCAGTGCTTTGGGTTTGGCCTGCCCGGGCGCCACGCGCAGCGTATTGATCGCCATGCCGACCTCGCGCCAGGTGTCCCAATTGATCGAGACGACCGGCCATTTCGCCTTGTCCCACATGCGCACGGCGTCAGAGTCGAGATACGCATTGGCGGCAGCGTAGTCGACCTGACCTTCGCGGCCCCACAAGGCCGCCACCGAAGAGAACAACGCGAAAAAATCCAATTCCCGCTCGGCGAAAATCTGTTCCAGGACCGCAAGGCCCAAAATCTTCGGTCGTAGAACCTCGTCCACCTCTGCCGGCGTCTTCAGGCCGATGGGAGTGCTGCCGGAAATGCCGGCGGCGTGGATCACGCCGTGGATGGTGCCGAACTTTTCATCGGCTTCCTGGACGAGCTTGCGCATCTGCGCGAGATCGGCGACGTCCGCGGCCCCGACCAGAACCTTGCCGCCGGCATTCTCGATCTGCCTAATGCCGCGAATCATCCGCACCACACGATCCTCGTCGGAGCCCTTCGCGAGAACGCCCTCCCATTGCTCGCGGGGCGGCACCGGCGTGCGGCTCATCAGGACGAAGTTCGCCTGGTACTTTTCCGCAAGGTGGCGCGCCACCGCCAAGCCGAGATCGCCGAGGCCGCCGGTGATCAGATAGACGCCGCTCTTGCGCAACGCCCCTTCGGGGTTTCGCATCAGTCCCGGGGGGATGGGATTGATGCCGCGCGCCCAGCGCGATTTGCCGCGATAGGCGGTGACGACGCTCGGCGCCGGAGCCGCGAGGTCGGCAGCGAGCCGCCGGGCGAGATCGTCGGTCGCGCGCTCGTCGGCCGGGACGTCGACCACGCGGCACTGCAGCCCGGGATACTCGCGCATGCCGGCAAGACACGGTCCGATCGGCATGGCCATCATCGGGTCGACCGTCTCGCTGCCCATAATCTCGTGCCCGTCGCTGGTGATCATCGTGACGGTGACGGAGTTCGGCTTGATCTGCTTCATGAGCGAGCGGATCAGCCCGATCGGCGCGTTGACCTTGTCGTCGACCTCGCTGCGATATTGCGTAGCGACCGTGTCGGCGGAACGCGCGCGCGGCGGATCGCAGAAATAGATGACCTGCAGACGCTGCTTTTCGGCCAGCGCCTTGCCTATCGCTGCGCATATCGGATCAAGATCGCGCTCGGAAAGCGGATCAAGGGCGACACGGTCATCGTCGATCCGGACAAACTCGTCGGCCTTCTCCACCACCATGACCTTGCCGCCGCGCTGGCGCAGCGCCGCGACCGTCTGCTCGGCCAGCGGTCCCTTGGTGCTGAGCACCAGCCAAGTCGGCTCGATCCGGGCAGGATCGGGTATGGCCGGCGCCGAATACTGCACCCGCCGCCAAGTCACGGTCTCCATGAGATAGGGCGGCGGCGCCGGTCCACGCGCCGGCTGCAGGCCGGCCGCCGGACGCGGAGCAGCTCTTTGTTGGCCGGCGCCGCGCTGATCTTGGGTGAGGATCCAATAGCGCTGCCGCTGGAACGGATAGGTCGGCAGCGGCAATTTCAATCGCCGCTCGCCGGCATAGCGGCCGTTCCAATCGACGGCGACGCCAGCGAGCCACAGCTCCGCGGCGGTCTTCAGAAACGCCTTGAGCTCGCCCGCGCCCCGTGCCGCCGGATGCCCGAGCGAGGCGTGCACGGCTGTCGGCTGCGACTCGCCGAACGACCGCGCCAAGGTCGTGAGCGCGCGTCCCGGACCGACTTCGAGAAACAGGCTCGGCATCTGGTCATGGATGGTCGAGAGCCCCTTGTGGAACAGAACCGGCGCCCGCAAGTGCTGGCCCCAATAGGCCGGATCGGTCGCCTGCTCGTCGGTGATCCACTCGCCGGTGACGTTGGAGATGAACGCAAGCTGCGGCGGCTTGAGCTCGATGCCGCGCATGATCTCGACCAGCGGCTCGATTGCCGGTTCCATCATCGACGAATGGAAGGCGTGCGACGTGTGCAGCGGCGTCGACGGGATTCCTTCGGCCTGCAGCCGTCCTTCAAGCGCCGCGATCTCCTCCTTTGGGCCGGAAGCGACACAGGCATTGGGCGTATTGATGGCGGCAATCGATACCGAGTTCTTGAGCAGCGGCATGACCTGCGCCGCCGGCGCCATCACTGCGAGCATCGACCCGGCCGGCAGAGCCTGCATCAGGCGGCCGCGCGCCGCTACCGTCCGCAGCGCGTCTTCGAGCGAGAACACCTCGGCGATGCAGGCGGCGACGAACTCGCCGATACTGTGGCCGAGCGCCGCCACGGGTCGCACTCCGAGGCTCATCCACAATCTTGCTGCCGCATAGGACACGGCGAAAATCGCCGGCTGCGCATGTTGAGTATTGCGCAGCAGTTCCTCGGCTGCCTTCTCGCCGTCCGGCGCCGGGAACAACAGCGTGCGAATGTCGGTACCGCCCAGGTGCTCGCGCAAGATCTCGGCGCACTGGTCGATCGCTTCCCGGAAAACCGGCTCCTCGTTGTAGAGTTCGCGGCCCATGTTGATGTGCTGCGATCCCTGGCCCGGAAACAAGAAAGCGACCGGCTGACCGGAGAGGTCGCGCAATCCGCTGACGAACGCATTCGGATCCTTCGATTCGAGAGCGTCCGCTGCATCCTGCGCTGACCTACAGACGACGGCGCAGGCCCGCGGATGCAGCGTGCGTCCGACCGCGAGCGTGTGGCAGACATCGGCGATGTTCGCCTGCGGATGCTGGCGCAGATATTGCGCAAGACGCGTGCGCGCCGCGTCGAGCGCGGCTTCGTTCTTAGCAGAAACGATGGCGACGTGCGCGGACTTCGCCGTCGGTTCGCTCTCGATCTTGGGCGGCTCCTCGATGATGATTTCGGTATTGGTTCCGCCGATGCCGAACGAACTGATGCCGGCGCGGCGCGGTCCGCCGTTGGGCCAAGTCGTCAGTCTGGTCGGTACGTAGAACGGCGAATTTGCGAAATCGATCTTCGGATTTGGCGTATCGAAATGCAGGCTGGGCGCGATCTCGCCGGCCTTGACCGAGCAGGAAGCCTTGATCAGGCCGGCGAGGCCGGCAACGGTGTTGAGATGTCCCAGATTCGTCTTCAGCGAAGCGATGGCGCAGAATTGCTTGCGGTCGGTAACCGCGCGGAACACCTGCTGCAGGGCTTCGACTTCGATGGGGTCGCCAAGCGCCGTGCCGGTGCCGTGGGTTTCGATGTAGCCGATGCTGTCGGGCGACACGCCCGCCACCGCCATGGCTTCGCTGACGACCGCAGATTGGCCGTCGATGCTCGGCGCCGTGAAGCTGACCTTGGTCGCGCCGTCATTGTTTGCCGCGGAGCCGAGAATGACCGAGTGGATATTGTCGCCGTCGGCGATGGCGTCTTCCAGTCTTTTGAGCACGACGATCGCGACGCCGTCGGAAAAGATGGTTCCGGTGGCGTTGGCGTCGAACGCGCGCGTGTGCCCGTCCTTCGAAAAGATGCCGCCTTCGACGTAGTGATAGCCGGCTTTCTTCTGAATCCACGTCACCGACACGCCGCCGGCCAGCACCGCGTCGGATTCGTGCGACAGCAGACTCTGAATGCCGAGATGCACGGCGACCGTCGACGTCGAACATGCGCACTGCACGGTCATGCTCGGGCCGCGCAAGCCGAGTTTGTACGACGTGCGCGTCGCCAGGTAGTCCTTGTCGTTGCCGATGACCGCCATCTGCCGGGCGATGCCGATCATGTCCTGCTCTTTGAACAGGAGATTCATGTAATGGGTCTGGCCCTCGCCGGCGAAAACGCCGATGGCGCCGCTGAACCGCGCCGGGTCGATCCCGGCATTCTCCAGGGCATCGACCGAGCATTCGAGAAAAACCCGCTGCTGCGGATCGATGAACTCGGCTTCGCGGGCGCTGTACTTGAAGTACTCGGCATCGAACATTTCGAGGCCGGGCAGCGGCCCCGCGGCGCGCACATAGTTCGGCAGCTTCAGCAGCGCCTCGCCAACGCCGGCTTCCCTCAGCTCGTCGTCGGTCCAGAACGAGACCGATTCGACGCCGTTGCGCATGTTCTGCCAGAACTCGTCGACGTTGCCGGCGCCCGGACAACGAATTGCCATGCCGACGACCGCAATGC